>OJRX01000190.1_pt1 | contig 81915 bp, 61 predicted proteins | sample 1599301 | NCBI WGS metagenome assembly OJRX01 (sample SAMN04168656, study PRJEB22393) | human gut metagenome | biome: human gut microbiome; feature: stool | host: Homo sapiens | collected 2014-03-17 | reverse complement strand
CTTTTATGTTCTTTCTTATCATACATTACTTTGAAAGACCTGCTTCAAGTGTCCGCCTCGTGAAATCCATTCACCTTCGGGCTTTGCTGTAAACATTGGCTTATCCATGAACTGTAATATTGCAAAGTTACTGTTCATGGAATACCTATTTCCAAAACTGTAATTACCAAAGTTGCATTATTGCTTTTAAAAGCATCTGAATTATCAGCCAAAATGATATTATACAGTTCTTTGCTGCAAGATCAGTTACATTTAAAAATACACTCGTCACGGTTCCTATGAAATCTTTTTCGTTGCCATTATTAGCTGGTTCAATTTGATTTGTCTGGTCAGCTTGATTAGTTTGACTTGGCAGCTTTGCAAGCTCCTCCGTATAAGAGTGTCCACACTTCGTACAGTTATAGATTCTGATTCCTGTGTAAGTTGTGGTCGCTTCTCTTGCTATTTTGCTTTCATAACTATGATCACTAATTTTCGTGCTGCAAGCATCGCAGAAATGATCGTTATTGCTGTCTTCATGACCTAATGCTGGCAGTTCCTTGTAGGTGGTGTACTTGCAGCCATCTCGCTTACAGATATCATAGGCATCCCAACCGTTTTCTGTGCAGGTAGCTGCCTTCGCTTCATGATGTTCTAAGTCATGCTTCAATGCCGGCAACTCTTTGTAGGTAGTGTAATTACAACCTTCTCGCTTACATGTATCATAAGCTTCCCAGCCTATTTCTGTGCAGGTTGCGGCTTTCGCTTCATGATGTTCTAAATCATGATTCAATGCTGGCAGTTCCTTATAGGTAGTGTAATTACAGCCTTCTCGCTTACATGTATCGTAGGCCTCCCAACCAATTTCTGTGCATGTAGCTGCCTTCGCTTCATGATGTCCTAAGTCATGATTCAATGCTGGCAGTTCCTTGTAAGTGCTGTAGGTACAGCCTTCTCGCTTACATGTATCATAAGCTTCCCAACCGATTTCTGTACAGGTCGGTGCTTTCTTTTCTACCTTTTTAAGGTCATGGCCGTTTGCATTTATCTCTACCGGTTTACTGATTTCATCTGTTCCGGCTTCATCTGAAAACAGCTTCGCACAGTTCTTGCACTTCCAGTATGCTTCATGTCCAGTTTCTGTACAGCCGGCCTCTTTCTTTTCTACCTTTTCTAAATTGTGGCCGTTTGCATTTATTTTTACTGGGTTATTGATTTCAATTTTTCCAGCTTCATCTGAAAACAGCTTCGCACAGTTCTTGCACTTCCAGTATGCTTCATATCCAGTTTCTGTACAGCCGGCCTCTTTCTTTTCTACCTTTTCTAGAGCATGACCGTTTGCAGCTGCTGTCTGTACATTTTCTTTTGTCTGCAGCTTAAAAGCATCGTTCTTAAATGTTGCACTGTATGTTGTTAATTCCGGTAATGTACAGTTCTTTTCCTGTACTACTTGTGACATTGTAGATGCTGTCTCGCTTTCTACATTGCCACATGCTGTACATTTTCTTTCTGCTGTGCATTTCTGGTTGTCGGCACTCCATTTGTAGGTCACCTCTCCATTTTCCCACTCGTGTAAAACGCATCCATTTTGTGCTTGTGGTTCATCTTTTACAGGGCATGCCTCATCCGTACACTGATACCAATGATATGTAGCGTTAAAAGAAAAATCGTTCGCGGGTATATGAACATGAAAAATTTTAGTAGCTTTTAAACAGTAGTCATTGTCACTTCCAATCGTCAGATTATTCCATTTTTCTTCGGTTCCAAGGTAAATAACCCTTGTTAGACCACTACATCCCCTAAATGCCTTTGCTCCAATACTTGTTACACTATTCGGGATCGTTATACTGGTTAGTCCACTGCATCCATCAAATGCACCCCATCCAATACTTGTTACACTACTCGGGATCGTTATACTGGTTAGTCCACTGCATCCACTAAATGCATATGCTCCAATACTTGTTACACTACTCGGAATCGTTATACTGGTTAGTCCACTGCATCCATCAAATACATGCTCTCCAATACTTGTTACACTACTCGGGATCGTTATACTGGTTAGTCCACTGCATACATCAAATGCATTTGCTCCAATACTTGTCACACCATCTTCAATCACCACTGATTCTATTTTATCTTTGTTTGCATACCATGGCGAGCCCTTCCAATTCCAATTCGCCATCGCTCCCGTACCGCTTATTGTTAGCACACCTTCATCATCCAGTATCCAGGTCAGGTTATCCCCGTTATTTCCTTCTGCTCCGCAGGTTCCGCTAGCCACAATATTGCTACTGTATAATACAATACCATTATCCACACAATCAACCATGACATAGATCTCTGGCAAAATTGCTTCTTCTGACAGAATATAGTGATTGCCATTTTCGTCGGTTTCTGGGATATTTGGCGTATATATGTAAACTGCACCAGCAGACTCTTCACTGCTGTCAAATTCTGGAAGTGAGCTTTTCTTTGCATCTAGTTTCCACGTAATATGTTCGATAGTCCACTCTTCGCCTTCTTGACTATCTTCTGCACCGTTGCCTTCACCTGCATTGTAAGTAATATGTTCCTCTGCCGCATATACTTCCACCGGTGTAAAGAGACCTTTGATGCTATCTATCAGAGAAGCCACAATACTACTTTCCTCTTCTGTAGTATCAGACTCTAGCTGTTCGGTAGATTCTGTCTCAGATTCTGATACTGTTGTCTCTGGTACTTGTGTTTGAGGTTCTGATGCCGCTGTTGTCTCAGGTACCTCTGTTTCTGTCATCAGTACTTCCGTTTCAGACTCACTTTCCAAAGTTTCATTTTCTACTTCTGTCTGTAACTCAACTTCTGTCTGTAACTCTGATTCTATCTCAGTCTGTGACTCAACTTCCGTCTGCGGCTTAACTTCCGTCTCGGTCCCTGATTCCACCTCTGATTCTGCTTCAGTCTGGGATTCTGCCTCTGTCTGAGATTCCAGAGCTTTTGAAGTCGTTCCCTCCTCCGCTTCTGTACTAGCTTCCTCTTCAACTACTTCTGTACTCGATTCCTCTTCATCTGCTTCTGTACTTGGTTCCTCTTCAACCTGACGAATCACTTTTACCTTTAATGTATCAGGAAAGTTGATTTCGCTTTCTTCTGCACCGATTGACAGCGCTTGATACGCAATCTCTTCGTTCAACTCATCAAATGAAGTAACCATATAAGTTGGCTTCATGTTCTCTGTCTGAACCTCTTCTGCATGCAGCATCATTGGAAGATTGCATGTAGAACCTGCCATAATGCATGACATACCAATCGACACCATTTGCTTTATTTTATTCAAACTTCTCTTCTTCATACACAATACCTCTCTTTTTTCCGATTTTTCTTAATACTATTCTTATATCTTTTCGCTTTCTTTTCATCTTCTTTAATATAATTATAGCACAAACAACTGTACTGCATAACCGCCATTTCGACACAAAAAAGGCGGAACCGCACAGCACTCTATGCGATTCCGCCAAACTTTTTTCTTTGATTTTTAAGCCTCAAAATCATGAAAATAGAGTTAAATATCAACCAATATTATTAAAACAATTGTTAAACATCATATTTTTCATTTTTAATGGCTTATTTTGCTTATATTGTTTCTTTTGTGTATAAATTCTTATTTTCCTATTATGCCTATTTTTCTTTTCCAAATTTGGAAAAAGCCTTTCCTATTGATTCGAGTGTCTTGATCAAACATTTTCTTGGTGTTGCCATGCACACGCGCGTAAACAGTGGACTATCGTAATCGCTTCCCTCACCTAGGCACACATGTGCTTTTTTAACTAGAAATTCGTTTAACTCGTCACCACTTGAAAAATATGCTGACCAGTCGATCCACAAGATATAGGCGCCTTCACCGCCGCACACTCTTGCTTTTGGCAGGTGCTTTGCAAAATAGTCGCGAAGCACACACATATTTTCCCAGACATACGCATTTGACGCATCGACCCATGCTTTGCCATCTTTGGTATAAGCAGAAAGTACACACTCATACACACACGGATCTAGACTTCCATAGTGGTCACGAGTCCGCCTGTCCGTAAAGCGCGCGCGAAGCTCATCATCTGCGATTATAATGTTTGCATGGTTTACTCCTGTAAAGCCAAATGATTTTCCCAGTCCTGTCGCGACAATCGCATGTGACTTTGCACCTTTAATATCAAGGTAGCACGGACATGTCAGTCCCTGATAGCAGTTATCTGCAAAAATCTCATCCGAGTAAACAATAACACCGTAGCGATTTGCTAACTCTGCCAGACGCACCAGATCTTTTTCTTTCCAGATCTGACCAATTGGGTTATGAGGATTGCAAAGCACAAACAGCTTATTATTTGGATTTGCCATAGCTGACTTAATTGCATCAAAATCCATTTGATAACTGCCATTCACACTGTCGTATAGAAGCGGACATTCCACTGTCCTTTTATTAAGGCGATCAGCCGCCTGACGATAGCGATTATAAACAGGTGTTGTCACTATTATACCATCATCAGGATCCGTACATACAAGACGAATCGTGGTTGCAAGCGAATAAATAGTTCCGAGCGTTGTAACTATCCACTCTGGCTTAATTTGTGTTTTTCGGCTCATCTGCATCCATTTTGTTACTGCACTTTTGTAAGCTTCATCCGGCAGTGTAAATCCGTATAGTCCGTTCTTTGCAAAGCGAATGACTGCCTCCTCGATAACAGGCGCACTTTTAAAATCTGGCTCTGCACCATCCAGACTGATATTTCCTGCTTTGACGACTTCTGGCGGCGTCATCATCAGCTTTAAATTTGCGCCAGAGCGCTCCACAAGTGTTTCAAAATCAAATTCCATTACAAAGCTGCCCTTTCGTACACATATTTTGCGCTTGCCACATCCTCAATAGCAAGACCTAGTGCATCAAAGATGGTAATTTCATCATCAGTTGTTCTTCCTGGTGCTTTGCCTAAAAGCACTTCTCCGATGGAGCCAACAATATGATCTTCTTTAATCAGCCCTTCTTTAAGCGGAATTAGATATTCGCCGCTCTCGCGCTTTGCTGCTTCTGTCTGATCGGAATAAAGACGCGCTGCTGCTACCAGATCAGAGGAAACCTCTCTTGTAGTTGGTGTAAAGGTACCCACTGCATTGATATGAGTCCCAGGCTTGACCATTTCTTTTGTCAAAAGTGGCTCTTTTGACGGTGTTACGGTGCAGATGATATCTGCATCTTTGACTGCTTCCTTTACGGTACTGCATATAACAACTGGAATCTTGTACTTTTCATGCATATCTTTTGCAAAACGCTCTGCTGCCTGCGGGAACAGATCGTAGACTGTTACAGAAGTAATATCACGAATCTCGCGGATAGCAGCCAGATGAGAGCGAGCCTGTGCTCCGGCTCCAATCAATGCCAATTTGTGTGAATCCTTTCTGGCTAACAAATCTGTTGCGGCTGCACTGACGGCTCCAGTACGAATCTCGGTGATGCTTCCAGCCTCTATCATACCTGCTACAGTACTGTGCGCTGACTCAAACAGCATAACATAACCTATATGAGACGGATATTTTGTTCCCATATTCGGTGCAAATGCAGAGATCACCTTTGCACCAAAATAGTCACCTACATATGCTGGCATGAAACCAAATTTTGCTGTATTCGGCATAACTGTGATCAGACGTGCCGGCTGAGCATACTCGCCGCTTTCAAGACCTTTTAATGCCTCTGCCATTAATTGAATGCAGTCCTTTGGCTGCAGAAGCTTTCTTACTTCTTCCTGCTCGATAATCTTCATATATATTAAAACCTGCCTTTCTGACTTTTCCCAGCCTTTTTATCAGCCACTAATTTTCAGTGATTTTACAAGCATCGCTGGGCCAGATACAGTATAACTGTCATACATAACAAGCGGATTGATAACTCGGTCACTTCCGACTTGTTCTACTCTGGCAAACAGCTCTGCCACATTTCCTGTCATCGTCAGTCCTTCCATAATTCCAACTGGCTTTCCTTTCTTAATGCGCACTGCCTTACATGGGAATGAGAAATCGCCTGATACGATGTTTAATGCATGAAACTGGTCATAATTTTCAAACACGTACACACCATCATCACAATCATGAATCAGTTGTTCTAAGCTTGCTGCTCCTGACTCTATAGTAAAGTTTTTCGGCGTGATTGCCATATCGGTATGAATATTTCCGCTTAACAATGTCTTTCGGCCTGCATTTCCTGTAGAACGAACCCCGGCTGCTGCTGCACTTGAAAGATTATGCATCCAGCCCTTTAACACGCCATTTTCAACAAGTGTTAAGTCACGGCTTGGCACACCCTCGCAGTCCATTTTCCATGAAAAACCACACTGCACGCTGTTCTTTGAATCAGCGCCGCCCTTGTAATCACGAATTGTGATGCAGTCTGAAAAGATCTTTTTGTTTTCCTTTCCAGCAAATGGTGTCGCCCCACTCATGGCGCGCTTTGCGGTAAACATCTGCCACGCCGTAATCAAAATGTTATTTACTGCCTGTGATGAAAGCACAGCGCGATACACACCAGGCTCAGCCAAAATCGTCGGCACATCTAAGAATCGGCGATTTAAAAAATCATGGATAAAAGACTCTGGTGACAGCTCATCAAGCGTGAGTGCACACGCATAGCCCTCATATCCATCTGCTGCTGCCTCTGCCGCAAAGCGACAAACTGAAGCTGTTTCTTCTATATTATTGGTGTTCACAATGCCCATAGTAAGGATTGTCTGAGAAAGATTAAGACGCACTGGACACCCAAAGCTTTCTTCTAACTGTCCGGCAAGTGTTCTTGCCTTATTCTTTAAGGCTTCGATAGAGACAAGTGTTTTTTCCTGTTCATAATTTGAATCCTTTGCCTCATCCATCTCCCAGTAATCTGCTGTCGCCATCGGCTCTGCCTTTTTTGCAGCAGAAGCCTCACTATTTGTAAGTGCCTGTGCAATCACATCACTTGCGTTTGCATCAAGTTTTTGCGTATAAACCATACCTGTCTTTTGACCTGATGCACGCACAAAGAGCTCCGTCTGTTCGCTGCAGCTCATCGGACCAGTCTGTGAACCTGTTATCTCAACAGAAAGCTTTTCCTGCTTTTCTGCCTCGGCCTCAGCTGCCAGACATCCACTCGGAAGAGACTGCATAGCCGCCTTATATGCTTTTAGTTCTCTCATACATTCTTTCATATGTTTGCCTTTCCTCGTTATATGCTCTTTAACACAAAGTCACCCAATCGCCATATGTGAAATGCGCACCATTGGCTGCGGTGTTGTTGTTGGAATCAGACCTGAGCTTGCACCGCAGAAGCCGCCTTTTTCATATTTCATCTTTTTTCCAACGCGGTCAATGCGCTTAATCACATCAATTCCATTTCCGGTCAACATAATGTTTTTTACCTGATGATCACGATCGATCTGACCATTTTTAATCCAGAAGCCTTCTTTTACTTCAAGCGAAAACTGCATACCGCCGAAGCCTCCTCCGATGCTCTCAACATACAGGCCATTGTCCACACTGCGCACAATCTCATCCTCATCATCGCTGCCCTCTGCCAGACATGTATTCGTCATTCTTGATACTGGCGCATATGTATAATTTTGTCTTCTTCCGCTTCCTGTACTTTCCATTCCAAGAAGCTTTCCATAATAGCGGTCGCACATGTATGATTTTAAAACACCATTTTCAATTAAAACATTTCGCTGCATAGGATGACCCTCATCATCAATCGCAGCAGAACCATACTGACCTGGCAGCGTTCCATCATCTACAAGTGTAACCTTATCACTTGCTACCTTTTCTCCGATCTTATCCACAAATGCACTTGAACGGTGGGCAATCGCAATGGCCTCAAGTGAGTGGCCGCAGCTCTCATGCCACAGCGTTCCGCAGCCTCCTGCCGCAAGCACAACCGGAACGGTACACGGCGAGATGCTTCCTGCCGTGCGGATGCGATCAGCTCGCTGTACCATATCCTTTGCAAAGCTCGTATAAGAAAGCTCGTCATCATAAGCCTCAAAGCCGGAAGCCTTTGTATAATCATCCCATGTGCCATATGCACTGTCACCATCTGCGACAACTGCCTGCATGCGCATTCTCGTTGTGACACGACGGTCTGTCGTATAAAGTCCCTCTGTATTTGCAATCAATACACGCTGATCAGTATCAAAATAGTTTACATTTAATGAACGCACATTGACGCCTGCACTTCTTGCGGCTTTGTCTGCCTGCAAAAGCACATTGATTTTGTCATGATTGCTAATCTGTGAAGGATACTTCACAACAGGGCAGGGATTATGATATGACTTCTCTGTTAAAACAATTCCAGCAGCTGCTGCTCTAACTCTTATCTCAAGCATTTCTGCACCCTTTTTAACTAAATCAAGAAGTGCTTCCTTTGTCACCTGATTTGTATAAAGATAGACATTTGAAAGACCTTGTATAAGATAGAGACCTGCTCCGCATATGCGAAGACTCTTCACGCCTTGGATCACAGTTTCTATGCAGGGAATGTTCGTCTCCTCTCTATCTTCAAAAAACAGCTCGGCAAACTCGATTCCAAGCGCCTTTGCAGACTCTAATACTTGTCTGATCTCGTCCTTTTGAATCATCACTTTCTCCCTTCTTTTACAGCGTATTCTTCTTTATCTCACCGCCGATCATTACGAGGCGCACATGATCTGCGTTTGCAAGCAGCATGATATCCTCTGACGGATCACCATCTACTACAACAAGATCAGCAAGCTTTCCTGCCTCTAGGCTTCCAAACTTATCATCAGACTTCATCAAATACGCACCGTTAATAGTTCCTGCTTTGATGGCTTCCATATTGGTATATCCGCAGCGCGTCAGGCTGTAAAATTCTTTTCCGATTTCATGAAACGGTGTATTTGGTGAGTTGGAATAATCTGTTCCAAGTGCAACTCGAATGCCATATTGATGTGCAAGTACAAATGAATGCTTTGATGCATCGCCAAGTGCTTTTGCTTTTTTCGTCATAAAATCTGGCAGCCCCTTCATATCAGCAAGGCCAAGTGATACAGAAAGCGTGGTAACAAGCGGAATGTTCTTTTCTGCCATCATCTGTACGCACTCCTCATCTAGTAGAACACCATGCTCAATACATTTAACACCGTTTTTAATAGCCTGCTTTGTGCCCTCTGTTCCTGTGCAGTGTGCAGTAACGTATGTATTGTGACGCGCTGCCTCTTCCACGATTACACGAATTTCCTCTGGTGAAAATTCAATATCATTAAAATCATCGACTGCCGATGATACACCGCCAGTTGCACAAATTTTGATAAACTGTGCACCCTCACGAAACTGCTGTCTTGTCTTTCTATAACAATCCTCCGGACCATCCACCAGGCAGCCAATAAGATCACGCTGATTCGATTCCTCTGGTGACAGCATCGGATTCATATCGCAGTGGCCTGAAGAAATGCTCATAACTCTTCCGCCCGGCATGATACGCGGTCCCTTGATCAATCCAGCTTCAATCGCACGCTTTAATGAAGCACCAAATGCGCTCATGTCACGCACACCTGTCACACCGGCATCCACCAGATCTTTAAGATCACAAACAGTCGTCAAAAGCAGATCATATGGTGTGTCACCAGTCTTATGAATGCTCTCGCTTCCACAAAGATGGGCGTGTGCATCAATAAATCCAGGCATAACAGTCTTTCCTTCTAAGTCAAAAATCTGTGCATCAGAGTCGGTGCTTTCACGCTTTTCTCCGACATACACAATATGGTCATCTTCAATCTCGACCATTCCATTTTCAATTGGTTCATCCGATACTGAATTGATAACTCTCGCGTAAATTACTGTTTTCATGTCATTCTCCTCCCTAATCTATTGAAATTTTCGCAGAAATCACTTACACTTGTCTGACAAGGAGGTTTACTTTATGACTACTGCAAAAGATTTATTATCGCTGCCTTCTCTCTCCCACATGAAGCTGATTGGCGGAGCTGCGGGACTGTCTAGGACTGTCACTTGGCCTTACGTGATTTTATGTCCTCCAATCGGTGAATGGGTAAGCGGCGGTGAATTTTTAATTTATTATGGTGCCAACGCTGTTGTTGAAAAGGTGGAGCTTGCTCAGCTGATTCGCGATGCGGCACAAAACGATGCCGCTGGCATTTTATTTCTTGTCGGCCACCATTACATTCTTGAAGAAAATCTTGATGATGAGATCCGACAGCTTGCTGATGAGCTTAAGCTTCCAGTCTTCTCTCATACAAGTCTTGCCTATGTAAACTCCATCACAAAAGACATCATCAATCTGATTCAGGATCGCGAGAAGGATGCTGCAATCGCCAATTCTTTCTGGTACTCACTCTTTTTCCAGAATACAAATGTAGATGATATCGCCACACTAAATCAGGCATTATTTCTGGGATATCTGCCAAGCTATAACTACTGTGTGTACATATTTGAGATGATGAATGCATCTGCTTATTTTCAAAAGCTTGAAGCGATGCACGGACCTTCCTTTACAGAGACACCATCTGAATTTTTCCGTATGCTTGCGACAAAGCTTAGCTATATCACGCAAAAAGAAACTGGAAGCACATGGCATGTTGCAAGAAACAGCGCTAACGTATTTGTACTTCCCATAAATACCAACTCACAGGAGCAATCAGCTGATCATTTCTTTGAATCACTGACGATACGTATGGAACAACAATATCCCGGCACAAAATTTTGTGTTGGAAAAGGCAATGTACGTTCACGTCTTTTTGGCATTCGCGAATCATATATTCAGGCAAAACGAAGCTTGCTTTCATGGAAACTTCTTGGTGACAATCGTCACTTAATCTCTTACAGTGATCTAGGCTTTTATCAGCTTCTTTTTGAAATTCCGACGGCCTCTGTTATGCGCGAATATACTGCTCGTTTTCTTGATCCGATCCGCGAATATGACAAAACACACGATGCACATTTATATGAAACTCTATGCACGTGGCTCGACTGCCGCTGCAATAAGGTACAGACTGCAAAAGCACTCTTTCTTCACCGAAATACACTTTTGATGCGCTTAGAAAAGCTTGAAAAGCTCCTTGGTGTATCGCTCGATGATGCCGACATCACCTTCCAGATCCAGGCCGCCGTAAAGATCGAGCGGTTTTTGTCGGAGACGTAACCTACATCTCCTCCGCTCTATGACACGCCGTAAAATGTCCCGGCTCGATCTCGCGAAGCTGCGGTTTTCTCTCCTTGCAAAGCTGTGTCGCATATGGACAGCGATTACAGAAATTGCAGCCCTGCGGCAGATTGACCGGGCTTGGCACATCACCTTGAAGAAGTATTCTTTTTCGCTCACGCTCAATTGTCGGATCAGCAATCGGAATAGCAGAAAGAAGTGCCTTCGTGTATGGATGACGGTTTTTAATATAAATATCCTCGCTGTCTGCAATCTCAACAAGTGAACCCAAATACATTACGGCAATACGGTTTGATATCTGGCGCACCATTGACAGATCGTGTGTGATAAACAAATAAGATAATCCCATCTGCTGCTGAAGACGCTTAAGTAAATTTACGACCTGTGCCTGAATAGAAACATCCAGTGCAGAGATCGGCTCATCACATACGATCAGCTTTGGTTCAAGCGAGAGCGCTCTGGCAATTCCGATACGTTGACGCTGTCCGCCTGAGAATTCGTGCGGAAACCTGTTTGCATGATCCTTATTTAAGCCGACCATTTTAAGAAGCTCCAACACGCGCTCCTCTAATTCTGGTCCTTTATACATCTTGTGGATCTTCATGCCCTCTGCAACAATATCACTTACTACACTAAGAGGATCAAGACAAGCATACGGGTCCTGAAAGATCATCTGCACATTTTTGGTGTACTCTTTCTTTTCCTTTTTGTTGTAGCGCCAGATATCTTGTCCCTCAAACATTACCTGTCCTTCATCTGGGCGATATAATCGCATAATTGTTTTTCCAAGCGTACTTTTTCCACATCCCGACTCACCAACAAGTCCCAAAGTCTCACCTTTATAAATAGTCAGATCTACACCATTTACCGCCTTTAAAATACCCTTTGGCACTTTGAAGGTTGTTTTTACATTTTTCAATTCGAGGATTGGTTCTTTTGTCGTTCCCATCAGTTCTCCTCCTTTATGTTCTGTGCTTCAACAGGACTCTTTGGTGCTCCATTTCTTTTAATACACTCTGGATGATTGAGCCAGCAGGATGCATAATGATCTAGTTCTGAAAAATTAATACACGGTGGCTGACTTGTGCGGCAGATGTTCATTGCATATTTGCATCTGGCAGCAAACGCACATCCGACAGGCGGTGCCAACAAATCCGGCGGTGTTCCCGGAATTGAATAGAGGTCTTCGCTTACTCTTTTATCAAGACGCGGCACACTGCTTAAAAGTCCCCATGTGTACGGATGCTTTGGATGATGAAAGATCGTATCACAATCGCCATGCTCTACGATTTGACCAGCATACATAACGTAGATTCGGTCTGCCATATTTGCAACAACGCCCATATCATGTGTGATTAAAACAATTGACGTATCAATCTTATCCTTCAAATCATTCATTAGTTCAATGATCTGTGCCTGAATCGTCACATCAAGCGCTGTAGTTGGCTCGTCAGCAAATAATACCTTTGGATTACAGATGAGTGACATTGCAATCATGATACGCTGGCGCATACCGCCTGAAAGCTGATGCGGATAGCGCTTCATATTTTCCTCTGGTGACGGAAGTGAAATCATCTTTAAGATCTCGACTGCCTTTTTTCTTGCTTCTTCTCTGGAAACCTTATAGTGCTGCATGTATGGCTCCATGATCTGCTCCCCAACTGTCATTGTCGGATTTAAAAATGTAAATGGATCCTGAAAAATTATTGAGAGCTGATTGCCCTGCAGCTTTCTCATCTGTTTAGGTGTCAATTCAAGCAGATTTTCTTTGTTAAAAAGAACCTCTCCGCCCTTAATACTGCCGTTTTTCTTTGGATTTAATCCGATAACTGTCTGAATTGTAACTGTTTTTCCACAGCCAGACTCACCTACGATTGCAATCGTTTCTTTTTTATTTAAATGCCAGGAAACGCCACGCACTGCCTGAACGCTTCCCTGAAAGGTCTGAAAGGATACTTTTAAATCCTTTACCTCTAAGATTTTTTCCTTTTCCATGATTCCTCTCATTCTGCCGAAATACAAAAATACTGCGGCTCTGCTCGTTTCACTTTTTCTATGACGAATGCATTATCTATTTACGCACGAAGCTTTGGATCAAGTGCATCTCTAAGTCCGTCTCCAATCAGGTTAAAGCAAAGCATTGTGATGCTAACGCACAGACACGGAATGATAAATTGGTATGGATAATAACGGAAGGTCTCTCCTGCTGCCTTGATTAACTGACCCCAGCTTGGCTGCGGCGGTGTCACGCCAAGTCCGATATAGCTTAAAAATGCTTCGTAGAAAATGACGCTTGGAAGCGACATTGTAATGCTGACTACGCGAATGCCGAGTGTGTTTGGAATCAAACGTCTTGCAATGATCCATCCAGACGATGCACCAAGCGTCTCTGATGCTACTACAAACTCACGAGTCTTTAGCTGTAAAACAAGACCTCTTGTGCTTCTTGCGGCACCCATCCAGCCGGTGATACTCATTGCAATTACAAGCGTTGCAATATTTCCGCTTCCCATTACAACCATCAAAAGAATCATGTAGATTAAGCTTGGAATGCCCATTAACACATCGATTGTGCGCATAATTACTGTATCTGCCCAACCGCCAAGATAACCCGAGATGCCGCCTACTGCCATTCCAATAATCTCTGGAATAAGCGTAGCTAAAATCGCAATAATAAGGGATACTCTTCCTCCTGCCCACACGCGTGTCCAAAGATCACGTCCAAGATTATCTGTTCCAAACCAGTGAACGGCATTTGGTCCCTGATTTGAACAGCTGTAATCATTAGAATAATAATCAAATTTTGTCATCATCGGTCCAAACAGGACAAAAAATATCATGACAGCAATAACCACCAAGCTGATTACAGCTGGCTTATTCTTCTTAAAATTTCTCCATACATCCTTAAAATAGGTTGTCTTTTTCCTTGCAATCTGATCCTGATCAAGTGCTCCCTATGGAAGTGGAGAAAACGCATCATCTGCAAATGTTACTTCTGCAGCTTGCACTTTTTTTGTTGTATCAGTATTCATCTTTTCTCCTTTACTTTACGCGGATTCGCGGATCGATTAATCCATACAGTACATCAACTATTAGATTCATTGTAACTAGAAATGCACCATAAAATACTGTAAGACCCATGATCAGCGGATAATCAAGATTAGTGACTGAATCGACAAAATATCGTCCCAGTCCAGGAATTAAAAACATGCTCTCTACGACAAATGAACCCATCAAAACACCTGCGATCTGCACACCAAGATTTGGAATGATCGGAACAAGTGAGTTTTTAAACTGATGCTTTAATACAACTCTAATTGGCGAAAGACCTTTCGCTCTTGCCGTCTTTACATAATCCTGTGTTGTTATGGCTAACATGCTCGCTCTCATATTTCTTGTATTTCCTGCAACAGTTCCAAGACCAAGAACAAGTGCCGGAAGGATAATCTGATTTAGTTTTCCCCATCCTGTTACTGGAAGGATGCCAAGCTTTACACCAAAAATCATACGAAGAATCGGGCCTAACACCATACTTGGAAGGGCAATTCCTAAAACTGCCACTACCATCAACAGATAATCTGGCCATTTTCCTCGAAACTGAGCACATAAAATACCAAAGAAAAGACCAACTGCTTCTGCAAAAAGTAATGAAATCAAACCAAGCTTTGCAGACACAGGGAAGGCTTCCTTAATGATATCCACTACTGTTTTTCCTGTCTTTTTGATGGAATAACCAAGATCTCCATGCAGCAAATTGTTCATGTAAGTCAGATATTGCTGCGGTACTGGCTTATCAAGACCATAAAACGCTCTTTGCTTATCCTGCACGGCCACCGGGATCTTATCATTTAAGAATGGATCTCCAGGAATCAGCTTCATTAAAAAGAATGTTGCCGTTGCCAGCACAAAGACTGTCGCGATTGCAATCAATACTTTTTTTCCTATATATTTGAGCATATTTCCTCCTTAAAAATAAGACGCCTCTCTTTGGAGTTTCCACAGATCGGCGTCTTTACTTTTTATTTTATAATGTTGGAAAGCTTTTCCCTCCAACTATACCCACAAATTGCTCCGTTACTGTGCAACTCTCGCAGTTCTAAAATTATTCTGCATAATCCAGATAGGTAAAATCAGTCTCAGTTGTGTTATAGAATCCAGTGTAACCACTCTTATACTGGAAACCGCCGTCTGTCCATCCAAGGATCAGATTCAGTGTATTATCACAGAAGAATTTTTCAACCTCGAAGTAGTTTGCCTTTCTATCCTCAATAGTTGGGGAAGCAATTGCCTCATCATACAGCTTATCATATTCCTCATTTGAATAGCCTCTAAGTGCAGACTGCATTGCGCTCGTGTATCCACTTAAAAAGCCAGTCAATGCATCCGGAATCTCAAGAGAATTTCCGCCATACCAGAAATCGTAGTCACCGCTCATTGCATTTGATACCATCACCTGAATTGTCTGAGAGTTGATAGTTGTCTCAATGCCAAGATTTTTCTTTAACATATCCTGAACAGCTGCCAATACATCGATGCTTCCCTGTGACTCATAGCAAAGAAGCTCGAATGTTGGAATCTCATCAGCTGTCTTTCCAAGCTCATCAAGTGCTGCATTTAAGTATTCCTGAGCCTTCTCTACATCTGCGCTTGCCGACCATCCCTCGTATTCAAACTCCTCGTCAAAGGTACCAGTTACACCTGCCTCTGACGGTGCTGTCAGACGATTTGCTGGCTCATCGCTTGTCATAACAGATGCGCAAAGTGCTGTACGATCGATTGCATAGCTGACTGCCTTTCTAAAGTTTGCATTGCCAAGGAATAATCCTGTTTCCTCTGTCTTTCCTGCATGATTAATGTTCAGGCAGCGATAAGATGTGGTGTACTTGCTGCTCTCAAAGCCTGCATCTGTCAGTGTCTGCTGCTGCATAGCACTTCCAGTCGGAACAAAATCAAGCTCATCTGCAAGCATCATATCTACGCCAGTATCACCTGTTACGTTAAATTTAAAATCCATCTCGTCCATATTGATACTGTCTGCATCCCAGTAGTTCTCGTTCTTTACAAGTGTCATGGTAGAATCAGATACCCAATCTGACACGATGAACGGTCCATTTGTCAAAATTTTATCTGCTGAAGAACCATACTCTGTTCCAAGTGAATCAACGAAGCTCTCCTCAAGCGGTGCAAATAAGCTTGTTGATGTAAATGTACTCTCATACTGCGGATTCTTGAAGGTATACTCGATTGTCAGATCATCTACTGCCTTTATACCAACCTCGTCCCACTCACACTCTCCTGCATAATATTCCTCGCCATTCTCCAGAATATATCCGCTCTCTGCATTATAGTGACCTGCCTCTGGATCCATCAGACGCTTTGCTGCATAAACAAAATCCTCGGAGGTAATCGGTGTCTCTCCATCACTGTAAGTTAAGCCTTCCTTCAGTTTAAATGTCCAGGTCTTTCCATCCTCGCTTGTCTCCCAGCTCTCTGCTGCTCCTCCAATGTACTCACCCTGCTTACTGCGAATCAGGGTATCGCTGATTAAAGTATCAATATATGTTGCCGGATCTACATTTAATTCTGCGTAATCCATAGTAACCGGATCATATGGTGCTCCAATTCTTACACTCTTTACATCTGCCTCGTCTGCCAGTACGGCTGCCGGAAATGATGCTGCTGCCAGCACTGCTGTAAGTCCCATTGCTGCATATTTTCTCATATCTGATTCCTCCATTTCACCATTGTGCTGTTTTGCTTTAATTCATTAAAGTATTTTGACTATAGAAATAGATCGGCAGGGAAATGTTCCTCATTGAACTTTGCTTTCCTTTAAATGCCTCTCTTTCCTCTGTCAATCTTGAATGTAGTTTATCATAAAATCAGTATTGTATCAATGTGCACACTGTACCTATATTAGATATTTTTAGTGTGCACATTGTAAGGTAATATTTTATTTCGTCAGCATTGTTCTGCAGCTTCCTGTCTTTTCCATCTGCACAATGCCCTCTACGCCGCAGCGTACCATGCTCTCTACTGCTTCTTTTGTGTAGAATGCCATGTGCTGTGTCATGATGACATTGCGGAACTGATGGAGATAAAACCAGTTGCGGTTGGAGATGATATCTGTTCTTCTGTCTTCGTGCACAATACCTTCTTCTCCCTCTACAGTATCCATGCCAAGCGCACCAATCTTCTCTGATTCAACGCCATCTACCAATGCATCAATGTCAGTCAGTCCGCCTCTTGCGCAGTTAATTAAAATTACGCCATCTTTCATCTTTGCGATTGTCTCGTGATTAATAATGTGATACGTAGAATCAAACAGCGGCATATGAAGGCTTATGACATCGCATTCCTTATAGATTGTATCCTGATCTACATATGTCGCAAATTTCTCTGCCTCTGGATTTTTATAAACATCATAGGCAAGCAGACGACAGCCAAAGCCTGACAAGTTTTTTAATACTTGAAGTCCGATTCGTCCAGTACCCATGACACCTATTGTAAGTTCGTTCATATCACGACCCTGCAGTCCCTGTAAAGAAAAGTCATTAACCTGACCTCTCCACAGTGCCTGCTTATACTGACGAAGGCACATTAGAATCATCATTACCGTAAAGTCTGCAACACCGTTTGGTGGGTAGGCTGCATTGCAGACTTTAATTCCAAGCTCTTTTGCTGCCACCAAATCAATGTGATTATAACCGATAGTTCTTGTAGAGAGAAAACGCACACCATTCTCGCTGTAGCGACTTAATAAATCCCTGTCAATATTTCCCATGCCAAGCGCTGTAACACCCTCATATCCCTTTACAAGATCGGCATTCTCAAGTGATGGTGTCTCATCTGAAAGCGTAACCTCTACACCACACTGAGCAGAAATCTGCTCAAATGCCTGTTTTTCATCATCTCTCACTCCAAATGCATAAATTTTCATAATTTTTGCCTTTCTTTTACAAGTATTTTTCAAACCACAAAATCATCTCGTGATAATAATGCTTTAATAGTCTTGGGTCAGTTGGCTGCTCGTGACCTGTATGCGGATACGCTACCATCTTAACCGGCAGATCTGGATGCAGATCCTTTATAGCCACATAAAACTGATGCGCTCCCTCAATTGGTGTTCGGTAATCGTCCATTCCATGAAGAATTAAAATTGGCTTGTCCACACGCTCTGCATACGATACAGCTGATTCTTTAAGCTTAGCCACCATGAAATCCTCATAGCTTTTATAGTCTGTACTCTTGCCCTGCATATCAGAATTAGCATACATGATTAATTCATTCGAGATGCTTCGCTGCGTGACATATGCCTTGAAGCGCTTTGCATGAGTCGCCATATAATTTGTCATATAACCGCCGTAACTTCCGCCTGTGACACCAATTCGCTGTTCATCAATCATATCAAAACGTCTGCATGCTTCATCAACAAATTGGAGAAGGTCATAGTAAGCAGATCCATCAATACTTCTTTGGTAATTTTCATGTGTCCAGCCGTAGCCGCTGCTGCCTCTTGGATTGCAATAAAGAACTGCAAAGCCCTTTGCTGCTAACATCTGAAACTCCATTGTCAAACCATATGTGTAAAACGGATGCGGACCTCCGTGGATGTAAAGAATCGCCGGATATTTTTCACCTTTTTTTGCATCATGCGGCATCATGACAAAGCCATGAACATGACTCTCACCATCAAGTGTTGAAAAGAAGAAATCCTCTGGCTCACTTAATTTTATCTCATCCAAAAGTTTCTGTGCTGACTGCACCGCAGTATCAAGTAATTCTCCTGTCTTTGCATCAAGAACTGCATAAAATTCCGGCACTATCGATTTTGATGTCGCCGCCATGATACGTCCATTTCGCACCTTACTTATTCCATGGCAAACCTGCTTGCCGCCCCAGAAAAGCTTTGCATGACCATCACCCTCTAAATCTAGTCGGTACAAATTTCCCTGACCCTTAAATCCACTGACAAAGTATACGTAACGTCCGCTCTCATCAATCTGAAGCTTATCCATGCCTCGTCCACAGCCTGCATTGTACGGAAACTGTACACACTGATAGCAATTATCATCCTGAATAAATATTGGTGTTGCTTTGCCATCACAAACATCAAAGCGGTAAAGATAACCCTCTGGGTAGCCCATCTCTGACTCATCATCGGCATATTCTGGATTTAAGACTACAGCGATGACTGATTTTCCATCTGGCGTAAATACTGGGCGCACTGGATTTGGATAAGAAACAAGCCAATATCCTTCTGTCAGTTTGCGAAGCTTTCCAGGCTCCTTGTCCACATCAATCAGTAGAAGATCATAGCCAATTCCTTCCTGTCTTTTGCGGAAACGGTTGCTGACGCAGACGATCTTTTTGCTGTCTGGTGCCCATGCGGCATGAAGATAATCATACTCGCCGTCTGTTAACTGAGTCTCACTTGTGCCGTCAGCAGATGCAGCAAACAAATGCCAGTGTGTATCTGGACGAATAAATCCCATACCATCAAATTTGTAGCCAAAATCCTCAGTAGCAACAGCATCGTCGTCATGAACAAACTGCTCCTGCGTTGCAGATGCAGCAGACGATGAAGCGCTTGCAGCATTGGATGCATTGGACGCATCCGATGAATTCGATGCATTCTGTGATGCGCCAGAGGTGATCACGGAAAACAACACCTTTGTTCCATCTGGTGACCACTGCGGCTCCATGACGGCACCTTTTACATGAGTAATCTGTGTTATACTTTTGCTCTTAATCTCATAAACAAATGCCTGACGTCCCTCACCTTTCTTTGATGAGACAAATAAAATCTTATCTCCATCTGGAGAGAAGGACGGACCTCCCTCACCTGTGCCGCCTGCTGTCACTGTCACACTCTCATTTGTCTTTAAATTTTTTATCACAATACCATTTGTGTGGTTGGAGGCATAGCAGACAAGCTCCTTTTGTGGAAAATAATCGCCTCCATTTAACTGCTCAAGATCACGGCAATCCTCAAATTCAGGTAAACGCATCATCCCTTCACCTCCTGTGTTTTCATAAAATCAGTATCTTTCTCACTCTTTTCATCTGCTTTTGTCTTCCAGTCAGACTCTTCCATCAGATATTTAACAAACCAGTTAGTCATCTCCTGCAGATGGCGAACCTGATGATACAGCTTTCCGTTTCTTGTCATTCCATGATTTTCATTTGGAAACATGACCATGCGGCATGGAATCTCCGGATTTCTCTCTTTCATTGGAATAAATACCTGTTCTGCCTGTTCAAATCCGCAGCGATAATCCTGATAAGCATGAAGGATGAGAAGCGGCACCTTAAAATGATCAACATAGGAAATGATATTTCCTCTTGCGCGGTCTTCTAAATAATCAAGCATATGAAAATGTTTCGGAATCGGACGCGATGAGACAAAACCCATATCTCCTGTACCATAGGAAGTTGCAGTGTTTGCAAGACAGCGCTGTGTGACAGCTGCCGCAAAGACATTTGTTCTTCCTATCAATTTGTTTGTCATGTAGCCGCCATAGCTGCCGCCCGTGACACCCACTCTCTTTTCATCAATAAATCCCTTTGATACGGCAGCCTCCACAAACTGCACAAGATCATCCACCGCCTCATTTTCCCAGCAGACGCCTCCAGCACAATATGCACGTCCAAAGCCTGTGCTGCCTCTTGGATTTCCAAAAATAACTGCCATCCCCAAAGAAGCAAGTGCCTGAAACTCATGCCAGAAAGTCAGTCCATACATAGTTGTAGGGCCACCCTTTATATCAAGTACTGCAGGATACTGCTTATTTTTTTCAAAGCAGACTGGCTTCACAAGAAAATATTGAAGATCTGCCTTGCCGTCCTTACTCTTTACCCAGTGTTCTTCAACATCAGCAAGCGCATATTCAGACAGCCACGGATTGCTGTCTGTCAGCTTCTCTCCATTCATCCACAGTTCAGCTGGATGAAGCCAATCTGCCTGAATTGTCACAATCTGATCATTTTCATTCATGGCAAATTCCTGAATGTCGGTCTGACCTTCTAGAACCATCTCAACTAGGCTTGGCTTGATCACTGAGTCCGTCACCGAAGATACTTCTGCTGTCTCTGACTTTGCCACATCAATTCTTACACGGCAAAGGGAATAACGGCCATGGCGTCCTGTCTGAAAATACAGATACTTACCATCCTTCGTAAGCTTAAAGTAATTAGAATGATCACCATACTCAAGAGAACCTGCTCGAAGCGGATGAACACCATGGCAGATGGATTCGTCCCACTCGTCGATCAAATATCGATGCGTATTGTTCATTAAATCAAACAACATTGGCAGCTGTACGCAGCTTCCATCTTCAAAATCACCAAACACCATCGCTACGATGCCAGTATCGTCTGCTGTAAAGGCCGGTGCATGGTCTCCATAAATACCATTATCATTGCTTATTTGCTTCAGATTTTTTCCGTTCTCATCACATACAAATAATTCTACATCAAAGCCTTTTGCGCCTTCATATGGATATCCATAAAACGCAATTTTTTTGCCATCGTGAGACCAGGATGGATAAATTGCTTCCATCTTTTCCATGCAGTCTGATGTAAAAAGCTTTTGTTTTTTTGATGAAAGTTCTGCCGTACCTATATGTGAAAACTCACCTTTTCTCATACCGTGCCACTCATCAAGCTTATATGTCAGATTAGTAATCTCATATGGTCTCCAATCAAGATCCTCTTCCCACTGTGCCTTCTTTTCTGGCGTCATCTCTTCGAATGCAGTATTTTCCTGAATCTCCTCTGGCCAAAGCGTTGCCTCAAAGACAAGTTTTGTCTCATCATCTGACAGCTGATAGCGCAGTACACCATGACGAAGTGTTGTGATCTGACGTTTTTCGTTTGTCTTAAGATTTTTAATAAATACCTGAAACTCACCTGTCTCATTCGACAGATATGCCATATGAATGCCATCTGAAAGAAAAAATGGCTGCTTCTCGTTTATGCCATCTAGTGTCAAAACAGATTCTTTTCGAGCCGCGTCCTTACCCTCCGCGCCTGTCGCATTTTGTGATAAATTTTCCATCAGATGAATCTTTGAAGAAAATAGACCACTTTTCATGTCGCCCTTCCAATCAACCCATGCAACTTTGTCTCCTGCTGGTGCAAGTGTCGGCCATGTGACATAAACGATTTCTTTCATCGTCTCTGGTGTAAATTTCTTGAGCTGTGTCGTATTGTGTTCCATTTCTATTTGCCTCCTCTCGCTTGAGCGCTCATCTTATTTTCCCTCTTTAGTCTCTTGTTTGATCCATGTCCAAGAACGCACTTTTTTTCCTGTATCTGCTTCGTCGATCTCTTTTTCCACTACGGCAAAATGACCGTCAAAGCCACCGCTTAACGGAATAATTTTCTTTCCTGTATGCATATCTTCCCATTCGCTTCGCACATCAAGACCACTAATTTTCTTTACAGACGTTAAAAATACTTCGTTTCCAAGCTGTATTCCTGCGCGATCTTTCTGCAAAATATCAAGCACAACATCATCTATGCTGTGTGCGCCATTTGTTGCCTTGCGAATCATAATATCAATATTGATTACAAAAATCATTCCTCTGCCATAAACCAGTCGCTGCGCCCTGCGGTCTTTCCAGCAAATGGCGGCAGCCTCCTCATCTCCAAGTACTCTTGTCGGATTTGAGTAATATGCATCTGTGCGCTTTTGAAGCTCCAAAATAGCCTCATCATCTGTCATCAGGCCAAGTCTAAGCGGTAAAAGTACGCTGTAATACTCAGCCGTGCCTTCCGAATACCATGTTGTGACACCATATGGATTATCGTTTAGCTGCGGCCAGTTATGTACCATCTCATGTGCGAGAATAGCCTTTTTATCTTCAAGGCTACATGGCTGAGTTGTATTCCAGCCAAAAAGATAGGAACGATAAAGTGCAGTTCCGCCGCTTGTCAAAAATGGATCCTTTCTCACGAAAATACGGTAAACTTTTTCGGTATCCTTGAAGAATTTCTGCATCTGACTAAAAAGTTTTTTGGTATACTCAGCAACCTCTTTTACGTCAAATGGCGGCTGACTTATCCAGTAAAATCCAAAATCACCCTCTTCTATGGCATTTAATTGTCCCATAGCAAAATAACATTCACGAAGCCTATCAAGTGTCTTCGCCTTTACTTTGTGCTCCCCTAATGTGCAAACACCGCGGCTTTTCTCTGGCATCACACTCATATCCCATGAAAGCTCGCATTCTTCTGCCTTTTCAATATCCATTAAAAAAGAAAAACCTGCACTGTTTGCGCCACCCTTTTCTGCACGAAAATCAAAATATGGACCGCAAATATCTGTTGGCTTTATCTCTCGCGGATATACTGTATAATTAATTTGTACATTTCCCTCTGTGCCGCGCTGCACGTTCCATCTGCGCCAATGATACGGATATGGTGTTTCTTCTGACTCCTTTACTAAAACCGCACCGCTTTCATCACAAATCTGTAAAGCATTTGGCTCACATCCTGGAATTGTCACGGTGCTTAGCTGCATACTGCACAGCCGCTCCCCCTCTTTATAAGACAATCCTGTGATCTTTATTGTCACATCCATTCTGTCAATTGTATTTTCATCCCAATATGGCTTTAGGTTTATTTGTGTCAAACTCATCTGATGTCTCCCTTCCTTGCCATGTTCTTTTAAACACATAACTCAACAGTATAGCATCTTTTCCTGTTTGTCAAGCTTGACATCTCTCTTTATTTTTGCTATTCTATGTTGGTACTAAAACCGGATTCCGGCCGTGGACTTTTCATAAAGACTAATTAAATTAAGATATCTTTATTTTTCGCCACACAACAATACTACGTTCTCTGTGTTCCCGTATTTGTTGTGCGGTATTTTTTTGCGCAGCAAAACCAATAAATGTTTTCGTGAGAACGCTTTAAAGCAGAAAGGAGTTCTTTTTTTATGGATCAAACTTACATGAAGCAAAAACCAGTGCTGCCGCTTGTAGTTTCTATGGCACTGCCTATGACTCTGTCTATGTTTGTCAATTCTTTGTATAACATTGTTGACAGCATCTTTATCGCAAAAATAAGCGACAATGCCATGACTGCACTCTCTCTTGTTTATCCAATTCAAAACTTGATTATGGCAATCACCGTTGGCTTTGCAATTGGAACAAATGCTGTTATTTCCATCCACCTTGGTGCTGGAAATAAAAAAGAAGCCGACCGTGCTGCCTCACTTGGCACATTATTAAATGCATTTCACGGACTGCTTCTTATGATTGTCTGTCTAACCTTTATTCGACCTTTTTTGGAGCTGTTTACAACTGATCAGGACGTGATATCTTTAGGTATTCGTTATGCAAGAATCACCCTTAGTTTCTCAATTCCAATTGGAATTTCAGTATCTCTTGAAAAAATTTTTCAGGCAACAGGACGCATGAAGGTTTCGATGGTTGCCATGATGGCGGGCTGTATCGGAAACATCATTCTGGATCCGATTATGATCTTTGGCATCGGACCTTTTCCAGCAATGGGAATTGAAGGTGCTGCAATTGCAACTGCCATTGGACAAATGCTGTCTCTTGTAATTTACCTTGTTTTCTGCGTTGTTCGTCCACTGCCTGTAACATTTTCTCTTTCCTGCTGCAAGCCAAGCAAGCAACTATTACTTCGCCTTTATACTGTCGGCATTCCTGCCACATTAAATTTGGCGCTTCCTTCACTGCTTGTCTCCACATTAAATGGAATTTTGGCTGCATATTCCCAGTCTTATGTGCTTGTTCTTGGTGCCTACTATAAGCTCCAGACCTTCCTTTATCTGACTGGAAATGGTGTTGTTCAGGGAATGCGTCCTTTGATTGGCTACAATTATGGTGCAGGTGAACATGCCCGTGTAAAGCAGATTTTCTTTGATTCTCTGATTCTTATATCTGGTGTCATGGTAATCGGTACTGCACTTTGTCTTGCTATTCCAAGCTCCTTGATAGGACTTTTCACCTCTAATGCAGAAACGATTCGCCTTGGTGCTTCTGCTCTTCGCATTATTAGCATCGGCTTTATCATATCCTCGATTTCTGTCACCGTTTCCGGTGCACTTGAAGGACTCGGAAAAGGTGCTCCATCACTTGTGATCTCACTGATGCGCTATATAGTTGTCATCATTCCAGCTGCGCTTATTTTAACTAGATTCTTTGATGCAAATGGTGTATGGCATGCGATGTGGTTGACTGAGTTTATTACTGCCGCTGTCGCATGTGTGCTGTATCGCAAATTTATTCATAATTGTTAATTTAAAAACTGAAAGACCAACTACTCAGAATTAATTTTGAACATTAAATTTGATTTACACATGTAATGGGCTAGGAAAAGTACCACTTTTCCTAGCCCCACCGTTTATTCAATTCCTTTTATTCTCTGAACCAAGGAACCATTCTTTTCTAAGATCAGCCAAGTAACTGCTGGAACCACGATGCAAACTAAGAAGCTTACAACTGCTGCAACCAAAATAGCTAATAGTGGGATTGAAAATGGGACTTTTCGATAGTTCATTGACTGGTAGATCACATAGGTCACACCCATTCCCACTGTTAACGTAACCATCCATGCACCCCCAGCGTACAAAATGCCTTCCTTGATCAGCATCAAAAGAAGCTGCCTCGGCGTCATTCCAATGCTCTCCATGATGGAAAATTCTGTCATACGATTTTGCACATTTGCTACAAATGTATTGATATAGTTCATAATCCCAATGAATGCCAAAATTAGGACGATTCCCATTCCGATCTGTGGCATATAACCTTGTGCATTTTTGATTTCATCTGCCTCCTCAATTTTAGAATCCCATGAAAAATCTTTTGCATTGACATTTTCTTCTAACAATTTTAAAATTTCTTTTTCGGTATTTCTATCATATTCTCTTGTGTATTTCACACCGATTTTTAACGTAATGCTTTCATTTGCAAAATTTTTCACCACCTGATCACTTGTGATAATTGTAGGTGGATAGCCCAAAAGTGCCGTATAATAGCTCTCGTCCGTCACACCTCCTATCGTAAATGTTTGTGTCACTTGTTTGTCACTGTGCAAAGCACAGGTCACTTTACTTCCAATTAAATCCGAATTCGATAAATCCAACCCATTTCGATAAATAATGCAAGTTTTCCCTGAAAGAAACTCCTCTTTATTGATTGGCTGTTCCAAGTTTTTATTTAAAAAATCAAACTCTTGTTCATCAATTCCAATCAAAGAGGACCCAAAATTTTCAGGGTGATTTTGATATTCTTCTTTTTCCTGACTGTATGGAACCGTCAACCATTTTTCATAGAATTCTTTCATCCACATGTCAGAAAAATCCGGCTCCCATGGTACTGTAATCTCGGCAAATACCACTGGATGTACTTCTGACACTCCGTCAAGGTCTTTGATTGACGTTACAATTGATTCATCCAGAATATCCTTTCTGTCCTTTTTATGTTCTTTCGTTGCAGTGTCATTTTTGATCTCGATATCCATATCCATATTATTTGACACAATCGTTCTTGCCGCCTGACTGTCTAGCATCGTCACAATACAAAGATACACAGACAAGCTTGCTGCCAATGACAATAATACAACAGTAGTTCGTTTTTTATCCTTTACAAGTTGCTCCAAACAAAGTCTATTTATTACCTTCGACTTTCCTGCTCGTTTTGTTTTTTTCAATTTTGAAGCAGATCGATACCCTAGCGCTTCTATTGGTGAGACTGCTGTTGCCATTTTAACAGGTTTTCTATTTGCAGAAAAGATCGTAAATCCAACTAGCAAAATGGTGGCGAGTAAAACAGTCGGGTGAAAACAAACCATACTAGAATCCACATAATTCTCTTTGATTCCAAGCGATTTTACCACTATTGGAATCAGAGAAAATGACACAAATACACCTATTAGACATCCCACGATTATTCCGATAAAACCAATTATTAACATCTGTTTTTGTAGCATTTGTTTTATCTGTTTCTGTGTCATCCCGACTGTCTGAAGCAGACCGTAATAGCGTACTTTTCCAGAAACTGAAAGATGTAGAATATTATAAATAAGCAAATAGGCACACAGGCAAGTAACAACAACAAGTCCAATCAGCCCTACAAGCAAGGAAAACGAATTGCCGAGACCTGCAATAAAGAAAACATTCTGCTGCTTTCCAAGATTCATACTTTCAATAAAGGCATTCTGTTCTTTTGTCGTCATAAATTTTTGCTTGAAATCAATAAAATAACGGCCAGAAGCAGCCTGTGAGAGTTTCCAACCCGACTTATCATAAAATTCTTTTGATACATAAAATATTTTCTTTGGTCCGTATCCATCCCAAATTCCGCTAATTTTAAAATTTCCTGTCTGAATGCCATCATAAGTTCCATAGGACATCGAAAAGGTATCACCCACCTTAAGAGTTTCGTATCCACATTCCTTTAATGCTTTTTTTGTTACCATTATTTCATTGAAAGCTGTAGGATACGTTCCTTCTAGCTTTTCTCTCACAGGCGCCATCATCTGTGTCCAATAGGCATCATCCGCCCAGATCAGCCCTACATTTGGAGTAGAATCCTTATCGGTCTTCTCTACCCATCCACAACTTCCCGCTGTACCTGTCAGTGTAATATTCGGATTTTCTTCACATAGTTGCCTCTGTTCATCTGTCACCCCATATAGAATCGCATCAAACTCTGCTCCCGACATACGAATATTTTGAATTTTCTGGAGTTTAAAATAGGAATTTCCAACCGTAAATATCGTAAAAATCAGAAATGACGCAAGAACGACTGCAAAAAGCAATGTAATTGTTTTTCTCGCATTTCTCTTTAAATTGTTCCATGCCATCCTTTTTATTATTTTTTGATTTGGATTTTTCAGCATGACAATCACATCCCTTCTTTGGTATCGCTGACAATTTTTCCATCTTCAATATGTACAATACGGTCTGCAAGCTGTGCAATATCTCTGTCATGTGTAATCAAAATGATCGTTTGGCAAAATTGTTTTGCGACCATTTTTAAAAGCCCTAGCACCTCATGACTGGTCGCAGAATCTAGATTTCCAGTCGGTTCATCTGCTAAAATAATAGCTGGCTTTGTTGCAAGAGCCCTTGCGATCGCAACTCTTTGCTGTTGCCCACCAGATAATGTTCCCGGAAGCATATCTTTCTTCTCCGATATCCGCAAAAGCTTCAATATTCCATTCACATATTCTGTGTCAACTTTTCTTCCATCAAGTTCCACTGGGAGAATAACATTCTCATACACGTTAAGATCTGGAACCAAATTATAATTTTGAAAAATGAATCCAATTTTTCTTCTGCGAAAGATCGCCAACTGTTCTTTTTTCAGCTTCAAAATGCTCTTTCCCTCTATCAGCACTTCCCCTTCTGTCGGTGTATCTAGCCCGCCTAACATATGCAAAAGTGTGCTCTTTCCCGACCCACTTTTTCCGATAATTGCAATAAATTCTTGATCCTTCACACAAAAATCAATACCATCCAATGCCTTTACCGTCGCATCACCCATTTGATAATACTTTTTTAAATTTTTTGTTTCTACAATATAGTTCATAGCTTTGTATCCTCCTTTGCTGTAAAACAGAATACCTCTTAAAAATCACAAACTGATCTCATTCTCAAATGATCTCATAATTGTGATAAAGGTCTCATTCGTTTTTCACTGGAAAATATAGGCAAAAGCATGAACCATTTCCTATTTCTGATTGAACCTCTATATATCCGTTTTGCAGTTCGATTATTTTTCTTGCAAGATAGAGTCCAATTCCAACTCCCGGCTGATCATGCACTTCCGGCTCACGATAAAATCGTGTAAAAATCTCCGCCTGTCTTTCTGGCGCAATTCCTTTTCCAGTATCTGAAACACTGATTTTATAAAACAATTCCTGCTTTTGCACTTCAATATGGATGCTTCCGCCAGATTCGGTGTATTTTAGTGCATTGTCCAAAATATTATAAATTGCTTCCTCGGTCCATTTACTGTCATGAAAAAAACATATCGTTTCATCACAGTCCACATACAGATCAATCTGTTTCAACGCTGCCTGCGGTACAAGGCTTGCAATTGCACGCCGAATGGTCTCGTATATTCTTTTATTTTCTTGATGAATTTGAAGAATTCCCGTTTCCAGCCTCGACATTTTAACCATATTCTGCATCAGGAAATCTATTTTTTCTATTTGCTCCTTCATTTTAGTCAAAAAAAACGAACGATTTTCGGATAGCGCTTCCTCTTCAAGAAGTTCCATATATAGCTTCATATTGGCAATCGGTGTCCTTGTCTGGTGAGACATATCGGAAATTAAGCTTTTTACGACTTCCTTTTCGCGCAAACTTTCCTCTTCCTTTCTCAAAAATACAGCTTCTGCCTTTGCTAGTTGCGTTCCTGTTCTTCCCCAGAGACTATCCTCAAGTTCTTCCTCTACCTTCCATTTTCTCCCTGACAGAATTGCATCCAAAGCTTCCTCCACCTGATTTGCAAACAACTCCGTTTCTTTTTGCATTTGATGCTTTTCACATAATACAATTAACAATATTACCAATAAGATTCCTATTATTGCAATCGTCAACCAATCCATTGATATCCCATCCCGTATACATTTGAAATATATCTATGTTTTTCATCTTCAATTTTTCCTCTAAGGCGGTTCACATTTACCGCCAATGCATGTTTATCTACAAACTGACCTCCACTGTCCCACAATCGTTCCAATAGCAAATCATAAGTAAGAAGTTGACCTTGATTCAGAAGGAATTGGCGAAGCAAGCGAAACTCGGTTGGTGTAATCGCGCATTCTTGCCCCTCTACCAACACCTTTGCATTCTCTAAATCAATATACAAATATTCATCTGTAAAAATCATGCGCTTACTTAGAACTGCTCTTTTTAAAATAATATCGATTTTTTTTAGTAAAACCTTCATTGAAAATGGTTTTATCACATAATCCTCTGCTCCTGAATCATATCCTGCCAAAGCATCTTCCTCCATATCTCTGGCCGTTAAATACATAACTGGAACTTCTCTTTTTGCCTTTACCCACCGACAAAAAGAAAAGCCTTCTCCATCTGGAAGATTCACATCCAAAAGAATCAGATCAATTTGATTCCGATTAAACATTTGCTTCGCCTTCTCAATGGAAGTCACACCACAAACGGCATATCCTGACTTTTTCAAAGAATATCCAATTGACTGATTCAAATCATGATCGTCTTCTACCACCAATATCGTTTGCATCTTTTCCTCCAATCCAGTCTTTTGATGCCTGCAAGTTGCTCTGCCCACTTTGTATATTTGTTTTTGGTATCATTTTATATTACCATATATTTTCCGTGGATATAGTAAAAAAAGGAACTATCTCAATTTTGTGATTCTTGATCTTAAAGTGACCAATGGGACACATTGTGAGCCATCATCCCTGTCCTCAATGTCGAATGTTGCTACTTTGAGATAAGTGTTGACGAGTTTTTATTTGGAAGTAATAAGCCGTAAATGCAAGGGACAAGGAAAAGTAATTTTTTTTCCTTGCCCCTTATTGATTAGAGTGACCAAAGGGACAGGTACAGTGGTCGAATTATTGTCCCTGTCCCCATGGCTTTAATACTTTACGGCGCGAAAACGTATTCTCACATAATCAATGTACCAGCTGCCGTCATGATATAATTTTTCTTTTGATTCTGCTTCGGCTTCTGCAACGATCTCATCTTTTAATGCTTCATCCATTCCTTCAAACGGTGCCTTATCAAACATATTTACCCAGTCTTTAAAGCCATCTTCTGTTTTCTGCTTTGTTGGACGGTCAAAAAGTACCGCATATTCAACGCGAAAACCTGCTTCTTCTAAGAGTGGTGCATATTCTCCAATAGTTGGAAAATAAAAGACTCTTGGATAGACTAGACCTCTCTTTGCAAATGCGCGCTCCAACGCAGCGTGAACGGTCTCTGCACAGCCATTTCCGCCAAACTCACATACAAGCTCACCGCCTGTCTTTAACTGTCCAGCGAGATGACACAACATATGAGGGTGCATCGAAGCATCAATCCAATGGAACACTGCATTGGAAAAGATCGCATCCAATGGTTCCTTAAGATGAAAGCTGCATGCATCGCCTTGCAAAAATGTCATATGCGGATATTGTGCTTTTGCAATTTCAAGCATTGCCTCTGATGCATCCATTCCAATTACCTTATAGCCTTTTTCCAAAAGTTTTACACTTAATGCTCCATTTCCACAGCCTAAATCAAGCACAGCAGCTCCCTTTGGACTCTTTAACAGACTGACCACATCCTCGCCATATTCATGTACAAATGAAAAATTTTCCTTATAGCCTTTTGCATCCCAGTTTATATTCATGGTACACCTCTCTTTTTGTATTTCTTTGTTTTGTTTGTGCCTGCCTCCCCTTTTATTTATTATATCGCTTTTCCACATTACGGCAAGATGCAGATTTCTCGAAAGTACAGCTTATGTCGAATCCTGCGTTCTATTTTTCTTGCTTTTTGGTCTTTTTTCTGGTATCACTGTAAATACGACAAGAAAGCAAAAGAAACGGAGACAAAACAAATGCGGGATATTCCAAAATTTGACTCCAGAGAAATCGGTCAGAACCTGCGCTCATTGATGAAGCAGCACGATATGACTGTAAAAGACCTTCAGAAAATATTAGGACTTTCCTGTCCGCAAACAATTTACCACTGGTTGAACGGTGATTCTGTTCCCACTATTGATAATCTCTACAATTTAAGCCATCACTTTGATATTTGCATTAATGAACTTCTTATGGGACACTGCCCGAAAGTTTGATTTTTTTGTTGCAAATCAGTAAGACTATGCTATACTTAAAAATGGCTTGTCTGTACTGCAGACGGGTACTCTATTCAATACAAAAGGATTTTTTTATGAGCGCAATTTTTACAAAAGACTTTTTTACTCACATGTACCGAAGAAAAAATTTCGTTCCCCGTCTGCTTCTGGTGCTTTTCGCTGTTATCCTTATGGGGTTTTGCCTGTCCTGGCTTGTTTTATGTGACATGGGCACCGACCCTTGTACAATGATGAATCTGGCAATATCAGATAAGCTTGGTATGGCAATTGGTGACTGGCAGGCATTTATGAACATTGTTCTTCTTATTTTTGTTATCATTTTTGGCGGACGAAACTTAGGCTTTGGAACACTTGCCAACATGTTTCTTGTTGGTTACTCTCTGCAGTTTTTCTCTTGGCTTTGGGGAATTGTTCTTCCGGCTGGTGTTGTCACAGATGGCGTTTTTACTTCCATGACAGTGCGCATCTGTGTACTGTTTCCTTCGCTGATCTGCTTTATTTTCGCAGCTGCACTCTATATGGATGTTGATCTTGGAACTGCGCCGTATGATGCTGTTCCGTATATCATCTGGAACGCACTGAAAAAGAAAGCTTCTTCTATTCCATTTCGCTTTGTGCGCATGGGCTTCGACATCTTTGTCGTAATAATTGCATTGATTTTTGGCGGCAAGCTTGGAGTGGTCACAGTACTCATGGCTTTTGTACTTGGACCAGTCATTGAATTTGTCGGAAACCTTCTTCAAAAAGTTATCGAGATTGATGAATAAAACATAATAAAAAATGGGTACCCACAGGTTTCATTTTCCTGTGGATACCCATTTTGTTGTATAACGATATTTTAATTTGCCTGTCCTTCTGCCGGCATTTTCTTAAATTGCCTAAGCACAAGTATGATAGCAAGCACACCTGCAACACCATCCGAGATCGGGCCGGCAAACATGACACCTTCGATTCCAAATGCAAGCGGCAATAACAGTACAAGTGGGATCAAGAATATGATCTGTCTTGTCATGGAAATGAAAATTCCCATCGGTGCCTTTCCGATTGAAGTGAAGAAGTTTGCTGTCAGCGGCTGAATGCCATTTAAGAACGTACAGAACATGAAAACACGGAAGTATGATACTGCAAATTGCTCATACAGCTCATCACCGCTTCCAAACAGCGCCGTAATCTGACGCGGAAATAGCTGAAATCCTGCAAACGCAATGACGGCAATTATGGTTGCCACTGTTGCTGCCAAACGATATGTTTTCTTTACACGGCTGTACTGAGCTGCACCGTAGTTAAATCCAATGATTGGCTGTGCACCCTGTGAAATACCTATGACGATTGACAAGAACACCATGTTTACCTTAGAGCCGACGCCAACTACTGCAAGCGGAATATCGCTTCCATAGATAGACAGCGCACCGTAGTAACGAAGCACGTTGTTCATAACAATCTGAGTCACAAAGATCGCCAGCTGATTAAAGCAGGCTGCCATACCTAGCGCCATAACCATCTTAAGGAAACGCGACTTTGGCATAAAATCATGCATTGAAAGCTTCACGGTGTGAAACTTTGGTAAATATCCGAGCACCATAAGCGCTGAAAAAATCTGTCCGATGATCGTCGCCCATGCTGCACCAGCGATACCCCACTTGAATACAAAAATGAACAGTGGGTCAAGAATCGTGTTAATGACTGCACCTGCCAGTGCCGACAGCATAGAATACGTTGGCTTTCCGTCGGCACGAATCAGATGAGTTCCGCCTGTTGTCAGTACAAAGAACGGCATTCCAAGCGATGTGATTCCTACGTATGTCATTGCATAATCCATAACATACTCTGTCGCACCAAACACCGTGATCAGCGGACGAAGAAAAATTCTTGCCACAATACAAATGATCACACCGGCAATTACCAGACTTCCAAACGCGGTTCCTGCGATTTTTTTCGCATTCTCCTCATGCTTTCGTCCCATTTCAAGATTAAAATTAGATGCTCCACCAATTCCAAGCATCAGACCGACAGCTGTGGCAAGTGTTGTCAGCGGAAATGCAACATTTGTTGCCGCATTTCCATACATGCCAACGCCCTGACCGATAAAGATCTGGTCTACGATGTTATACAGTGCTGATACCAGCATACTGATGATCGACGGAACAGCAAATTTCACAAGCAGTTTGCCAAGCGGCGCACTACCAAGTGGATTTTGTCTTACTTCCATTTCTTTGCCTTTCCTGTCTTCTTATCAATATCGTTCTTTTTGAAAGTGCGCTCCTTTCCAAACAATCCCTTTGATTTCTTCTCAGACTTGTCTGATCTTTTTCTGTCACTTCCCTTTTTTTCAAATTTCTTATCCGATTTTTTATCAGACTTTTTATCAAATGCCTTGTCAGACTTGCGCTTTCCTGGACGGTGTTCACGCATCATATCAAGAACGTCTTCGTCAGTTTGTCTGCGGCGGCGGCCTTTGCCTTCGCGCCTTTCATCATCACCGCGTCTGTCGTCTCTTCTGCCGCTTCTTCCGCCCTTTCTCTCAGCACGCTTCTTTCTCATCTCTTCGATATAATTTTCTGCTGGAATTTCTTCCATGTCATCTCCAAGATGAAGCTTTAAGAAACCTGCACAAAGCTCCATTGCCGTGATATTCTCCTCTTCGATCTTATCCTCTACCTTCTTTTGAAGTGATGACAGATCATTATTAGAAATCACTTCCATAACCTGATCAAAGATCTGGCTTGCCTTTGCCTGTGTGATATCTGCAACAGACGGAACCATTCTAGGCTTAATCTGTGTATTGCAGATACGCTCAATATCTCGGATACGGTAGATCTCTCTTCCGACAACAAGAGTGAAGGAACGTCCCTTTCTTCCTGCACGTCCTGTACGTCCAATACGATGAACATAGTACTCTACATCCTGCGGAATATCAAAGTTAAATACAGCTTCAACATCATCCACATCGAGACCTCTTGCTGCAACATCTGTTGCAATAAGAATTTCTGTCGTGCCATTTCTAAAGCTGTTCATAACCTTATCGCGCATCATCTGGCTCAAATCACCATGAAGTGCATCAGCAAAATAGCCTCTTCCCTTTAAGTTCTCGCAAAGCACATCTGCCATATGCTTTGTGTTACAGAAAATCAAAGAACGCTTTGGATTGTAATAATCAAGCAAACGGCATACTACCTCTTCCTTGTTCTGTCTTTGTACCTCATAATAGTACTGCTTGACAAGCGGAATAGTCAGTTCCTTTCTCTCGATCTGAATCATCTGTGCATCCTTCTGGTAACGGCCAGTGATACGAAGAATCTCATCCGGCATTGTTGCTGAAAACAATGCCGTCTGATGATTCTCTGGTACACCTGCAAGGATAGTCTCAATATCCTCTACAAAGCCCATATTTAACATCTCGTCAGCTTCATCCAGCACAACCATGCGGATGCCCTCAAGCTTTAACGTATGTCTTCTCATATGATCCATAACTCTTCCCGGTGTTCCAACAACAATGGACACCTTTCCGCGAAGAGAACGGATCTGTTTTTCAATATCCTGTCCTCCGTACACCGGAAGCACTTTTACACCCGGCAGATATTTTGCGTAGCGGCGCAGCTCATCTGCTGCCTGGATGGCCAGTTCTCTGGTCGGGCAAAGCACGATTGCCTGCACGCGCTCATCTTCCGGGTCGATCATCTGAACAAGCGGAATACCAAATGCCGCTGTTTTTCCAGTTCCGGTCTGTGCCTGTCCAATGATGTCACGTCCTTCAAGCAGTGCCGGAATAGCAGACTGCTGAATTGGTGTCATCTCCTCATATCCGATCTCTGTTACGGCGCGGATAATCCTCTCATCAATTTCAGAATTCTCGTATCGAATTGCTTCCATTCTAATAACCTTTTTTGCTGCCTCTTGACAGCTAATCCTCTCTAATTAAAATATATTATTTTGCGTTAAATACATATTTATCCAGACGATCCATTGCTTCCTTTACTAACGCATGCGGAACTGCAAGATTCATACGGATCGTATTTGGATTCATAAACGGTCTTCCGTCCTGCCATACAACACCAACTGCAATTCCGGCACGAATCAAATCATCCATAGTCATCTCAGGATGTGCCTTAAGCCAGCCGCTGCAGTCCAAATATAGCATGTAGGTTCCCTGTGCCTTTGCCACAGAAACACCCTCAAAATGTGTTGTGATATATGTATATGCATAATCAACGTTTTGTGTCAGAACTTCGCGAAGTTCATCAACCCACTCAGCACCTTCCTTTGTATAAGCGCCCATCAATGCACTGATAGAAAGAACATTTGCACTATTGTAATGACTGCACTTTTCTGCTTCCATCAAACGGTCACGCAGATAGCTATTGTATACAATGTGGTAGGATCCTACAAGACCTGCCAGATTAAATGTCTTTGACGGCGCGTAGAAAGCAAAGGTATGTTCATGCGCATACTCATTCACGCTTTGTGTCGGGATATGCTTATGACCCTCTAAGGTCAGATCAGACCAGATCTCATCTGAAATGACAAGACACTTATTCTTTTCATAAACTTCCATTGCCTTCTCAATCTCTTCACGCTCCCATACACGGCCACACGGGTTGTGAGGAGTGCAAAAGATTGCCAGATGAATATGATTTTCCTTAAGCTTCTTATCCATATCCTCATAATCCATGCGCCATACACCCTGCTCGTCCTTCTTTAATGGACTGTAAACGATCTTTCGTCCCATGTTAGTGATGGTTCCGATAAATCCAATGTATGCTGGTGAATGAAGAAGAATTGCCTCACCTGGTGCTGTAAATGCCTGCAATACAGAAGACACACCGCCAAGCACACCATTTTCATAGTCAATAGCTTCCTTTGGAATATCTGTTACACCATTTCTAGTTTTCTGCCACTCTATAATAGATTCACTATAAGCATCCTTGATATCAAAATAGCCGAAAACCGGATGTGCCAGACGATTCTGTATTGCCTCAATAACGCTCGGTGCTGTTGCATAATTCATATCCGCAACCCACATCGGAATCTTAGAAAAACCTTCTTTAATTTCGGCGTTGTCAAAAGGAATCTTGCTGACTGCAATTGCTCCTGTTCCTTCGCGGTTTAAAATTGTTGTAAAATCATACTTCATGCTCATCTTTTTGTCTCTCCATTCTTTCTCTTTTTTTCTCAAATAATCCCAATTTGCACATTCCCTGCTTTTTTACTCAAAAGCCCTCATGTTTTTTGCCTACAGCTTACTCAAATCTTGGGCGCATCGTTTCTTTCATTACGCGAAGCACGTTGCCTGATGCAATCTTGTCAATCTGGCGCGGTGTGATTCCTGCTTTTTCAAGCGCTTCAAATAAAAGTGTAAGCTGTCCTGGCTCTCCGACCTCGAGATTTCCCCCGATACCATCGAAATCGGTGCCAATTCCAACGCAGTCCTCTCCGCCAATTTCGATAAAGTGTTTTACATGACGCACCATATCGCTTATGCGGCTTGTATTGTTTCCCTGCGTATCATCCAGAAATGCCGGTGCAAAATTGATTCCTGAAACGCCGCCTTTTTGGGCAAGCAGACGGATCATATCATCCGTCAAATTTCTTGGATGCGCTGCAAGTGCGCGGCAGTCTGAATGAGTGGCAACAAATGGCTTTTTTGAAATCTTTGCGACATCGTAAAAGCCTCCGTCTGACAGATGAGATACATCTACCAAAATGCCAAGCTCATTCATGGCTTCTATGGCTTCCTTACCAAATGCGCTAAGACCCTTAGACATAATCTTTGGATCACGCGAGTTTGGCGCACCAAAACAGTTTTCAAAGTTCCATGTAAGCGCAATTGCGCGTACACCAGTCTTTGCCAACTGTTCAAGACGGTCAAAACTGCCGTTTACCATACGGCCATCCTCAACTGTAAGCACACCAGAGATCAGGCCCTGCTCCTTATTTTTCATCACGTCGTCAAAACAATATGCCTGACGAATAACATCCTTGTGAGCCGCAAAGGAATCCTTCATCAGACTGACAGCCTTTGAAAACAATTCCTCATCTGGCGGCATCTCTGGACGACCCGCCTTTAATCGTTTTTCGCGCTCCTGTGGTGTGAGCATTTCTGGACGCGGTGGAAAAAATACAGCAAAGAACTGGCACAGCACATTTGCCTCTGCCATTCTTTTGATGTCCAGCATGGCATCTGGCATGTCATATATGTCATTTACGCCTTTTCCCAAGCCATGAAGCAATGTGTCACAATGCATATCCGCATATTGGTAATGTAAGCTCATATTAAACCTGCCTTTCTTTTATGTTGCCCGGTAGTTAATTATTTATTTACTCTTCCGCAGCACTTCTTATATTTCTTGCCGCTTCCGCACGGACAAAGATCATTTGGATAGATCTTCTTTCCGCCGATGCGGTTTTTTACGATTGGCATAGAAGAAGTTACAATCTCTGAAGCACTTGCAATTTTCTTCTGACGTGATGGATCTGCCTTCTGTGCCTCTACGGTTGTAAAGCCTCTTGTCTCTGGCATTCTTGTATTATTATACATATCCATCATAACAGTGATGAAATCGCTCATCAGCTCCTCATTTTCCTCTGTCAGTCCAAAGCGCTCCATCTCAGCAAAGATGTCTTTTGGCATTGCACCATGGCGCATGATTAATTGGATATGAGAACCGATCACCGCTGCCTCGTTTTCCGGACGGCCAAGACGAACCTGAATGAAACGGCAGAATGCAGCGTAAGATGGTGTCTTTTCTACATAGTACGGATCTGCATAGCGAAGCAGTTCGCTCTTTGCCGGAATGTAATAGCTCATTGCACCCTGACGCTCTAAAAGCTGATGATAATCAACAACCTCGCCTTCCTTCTTTGTGCGATACTCCTCGCTTAAAATATATCCGCCCTCAAAAAAATACATCTGCTGTCCGCGAACTGCTTCACGATCCTTTAACCAACTCTCAAGCTCTGGTCTTTTTGCATTCATTCCTGTCTGACCATTTACGATAGACAAGAATGTTGTGATATCAATTGCACGATACAGGTTTACACATGACATCAGATACTCATCAAACACATTGATACGTGATCTCTTCTGTGCATACTCACTGTCTGATTTAATCTCATTATATACTGCAGCAGTTTCAGACGGTACTACAACAACACCATCACCTGTTACAAATACAACTGGAAGATTTCTCCAATAGTAGAAGCGGCCAGACTCCTCTGCAATAACAACGTCTTCTGCCATTGCAAGCTCTAATTCCTCAATCTCCTGCTTTCCTGCTGCAAGAAGCCATGCAGTAAGAAGCTCCTTATCTAACAGCTTTGCAGACAAAGCATCGATAATTTCCTGCTTCTTCGCCTTGGATAATACTTTTACCTCAAGTACCTGTGTCATCTGCTTTAACTCTGCAATGGTGTGCTTTCCAAGCACCTCTGCCAATGTATATACCTTGTTTTCACTCTGGTTCTTCATAATACTTTAACTCCATTCGATTTTTTACTTTTGTCGCTCAGCGAAAAATCATACCGCTTGCGCGCTCCTCTAACTCGCACACGGTAAGCACCTGCCCTTTTACGTGGAAACGCACGTCAAATCCAGCGAAGTCTACGCCGTAACGTCTTGTCTCATCACGCTGGTAGGCTGGGCGTGGATCCTGCTTTAACACATAGATCACTGCCTCCCTCTTCTCCTCTGGAAAATGTGCCAGAAGATGAGCTGGGAATGAAACTTCAAGCTCATAATCCTTCACTGCATCAGAAAAGCCGCCCTTTGCGTCTGGGTGACTGTCCGTAAACGGGATATACGGCTTGATATCGTAGATTGGTGTCTGATCCATCAGATCGACGCCTGCTACATAGAGCATCGGTCCATTCTTCTCATCGAGGACAACTCGCTCTAATTTTACACAGGAAAGACCAATATCGTTTGGACGAAACGGAGATCTCGTTGCAAAAACTCCCATTCTCTTGTTGCCGCCAAGTCTCGGTGGCTTTACGGTAGCCGACCAGCCTTCTCTGTGATTCTCACTAAATGACCACAAAAGCCAGATGTAGCTGTACCCGTCCAATCCGTACACACCTTGAGGATTGCGGTACTTCGGCTCAAATGTAATAACACCCTTTAAGGACTCTACAAGTCCGCTCTGTCTGGGTATTCCGAATTTCGTTGGAAAATCGGTCTGTATTTTTGCTATAATCTCCATCTACTTTATTCCTCACTGATACCCACGAATTGCTCCATGATGATACAACTCTGGTATTCTATCAATTATCCTGCAATTTTATCTCTACCAAAAATAAGCTGCCGCATAAAACGGCAGCTTACTTTATTATATGGCGAAAGTATGGTTTTTGTCAATCGGTTTCACAACTTCGTCAGCTCTGATGAGCAAACTTTTCATTTTTCCATATAGCCTTAGCTTAAATAGCATCCCAACATTTCTGTTACAATTTTCTTAATTTCCTCGGCAATATCGCTACAAACACTTTTTGAAAGACCAGCCATTGTTCCTACGCGAATAAGCTCCTCTTTCCCTGGATTACGCCCATTTCCATCAATTGTAGTTGTATGTTCTCCATAATAAGTACTGCTAAACGTTAAATCATAAGCAGGACTTAATCGCCAAGAATCCGTACCAGAATCGTACAAGTAAGAAAAATTTTTCGAATGATCATCGCGATTGTGAGCATACACATTAAAACACATTCTGCGATATAAATTCTCAATATCAAAAGAATTATTTCGAGTAAGAATTTTCGTGAGCTTCATTAAACTATGATAATCCAGACTCGGCTGTTGAAAATCCAATTCCAATATAGCCGCAGCTGTCAACATATGAACTCGCTTCATACCATTCGTATCTCTCACACGATCAAATCGCTTAGTGCCAAAATACCCAGGACAGCTATCGGAATGGAAAAGCTTAAAATCGCTCATAACAATTTGACATTCTTTGGCGCATACCGCATAATCATATTCCATCTTTCCAGCATTTTTTCCATCAATATGAGCAGGAAATTTGATGATCCAAGGTTCTCCGTCTATCTTTGTCATGATCTTTGGTCTTGCACCACCACTTGTGCCACCCAGTCGATATAATTCATCTAGTTTTTCAGAATATTCCATATTTAATATTTTGTGACACTGAGCGGCAAGTTCATCCAAATTATCCGTAAAATATTCTTCTGGAAAGCTAATTTTGGGGTGGTATCTCAATGCACCCATTCCCGAATCCCCAATAATAGCAAGTCGATCTAACACAGTGACATCATCTGGATTTTTCTTATATTTTTTTAACATTCGATCTAACAAGAGACGTCCCCACGCATCTGGAAGACTATCTGCAAAAACGCCAAACAATCCACCAAAGTAAGGTTTCGAAGGTACAAAGATTTGCTTTTCTAGTGGTAGCGAAAAAGGACTAATTGGAAAGCCATTGTTCAACCACTCCTCATCGTATTCAAATGCTGTATTATGTCCATGCATCGTCAATTGGCCTACAAGTTGTTTTTCAAAGAATACCTGAATCACGTTGTTTTTGTTCATTGATAACCTCCTGCAAATTGCGATATGGAACCTGCGTAAATAAATTTCTGAGATCATCTTCAATATGAAGAGCCATTGCAATTTTGGTAAGTGAATACAAAGAAATTTGACCTGTAGATTCAAAACGCTTAATTGATCCATAGCTGACATTCGACATTACCGCCAATTTCTGTTGCGAAATAGAACGGCGTTTGCGAATTATTTTCACTCGATTTGCTAACTTTTGGTCAAGTTCCTCAACGGTTTCCCATTGTAATGCACTCATATTATCGCCTCCTTTTCGGATAATATATTATCTAAAACTGCTTTTTATTCAATATTTTAGATAATATATTATCTATAGCCTATTATACTAAGGATTTCGAAAAAATGCAACTGATAATATAACTTCTTTTGCTAATCAAATACTCTCCAGTTGTACAAAAGAAACAAGCCCAGAATTCCTCCAAACATATAAATTACAGGTTCGCTTTTCTTCATTTCCACACACTTTGTTCCAGCATTGCGAAATATAAGTGAAAATACCTTCCAACAGCAATATCCAACCAAAGCTCCCAGTGTATTCATCAGTAAATCATCAATGTCTGTTGTCCTTATATTGAATAGCTGACAGATTTCTATTGCCAACGACATCAAAAATCCCATCAATACTACTTTTTTTGCATTTCTGAAATTTTCCCAAATAAGCGGCAATAAAAATCCGAGCGGCATAAACATAATAATATTTAAGATATATGTCATTGCACCTTCGGAAGAAAATGGAATCAGATTAATACTGTTATCCAGCTTGCCATAAGCAATCAAATCCCAAATTGTTCCAATTCCTGCGGCTTCCTGCACTGCAAGATACCCATAAAACATATAAATATAAATCCAGATAATATGTCGTGTCTTGTACGCTTTATCTGCTATCATTCCTTTATTCCAAATCAGCCATACCGTTCCCGGCAATAAAAAACAAACCAGTGAATATATATAATATTGCATTCTCATTTCCTCCTGTTTCCTGTTTGCTTTTTATTATATTGTTTTACTAATTAAGATTCAATTCGGTAACGGATTAAGATTTCATTAAGAAAAGAACAATAAAAAAAGACTCCCCGATAGATGCCTAATGCAGATATCTATCGGGGAGTTCCGTAAAAATATTGAAAATCCAATACACCAGAAAGTAAATTTGGTTGCACCTCAAACTTTCGGTTTCCACTACTTTCTGGGAGCGTACTCCTTAAGCGTGAATACCGCGATTCTCATCACCCTTCTCATTGGTTCCGAACTCGTAATCGTTGCCTGGAAGAATTGCATTCAGAACAATACCTGCGATTGCTGCAATTGCAAGACCAGTCAGCGTAATGGAAGCTCCACCGATTGTAAATGTAAGTCCACTTGAAAAGCCTAGTCCACTTACTAAAATCACAGCTGCGATAATCAAATTTCTTGACTTTGTAAGGTCTACTTTATTTTCAACAACATTTCTGACACCTATTGCGGAAATCATACCATACAGCATAAATGAAACTCCACCGATAATCGCAGACGGGATAGATGCAATAATCTCTGATACCTTCGGGATAAAGCTTAAGATTACTGCAAAAATAGCTGCAATACGGATAACGCGCGGATCATATACCTTGGAAAGTTCAAGTACACCAGTATTTTCTCCGTATGTTGTGTTAGCCGGACCTCCAACAAGTGCAGACAGAGACGTTGCAAGACCATCACCTACAAGAGTGCGGTGCAGACCCGGATCTTCGATAAAGTTTTCTCCAACAGTTGCAGAAATAGCAGACATATCTCCGATATGCTCCATCATTGATGCAATTGCAATAGGTGCCATTACAAGAATAGCAGTCAGGTCAAATTTGCATAACTGAAATGGCGGCAGACCTACCCATGAAGCCTTAGATACCTCAGTGAAAGTAAGGATTGCAGAGCCATCTGGATTCTTCACACCAAATGCATTTAAGATTAATGCAAAAATGTAAGATCCAACTACACCAAGAAGAATTGGGATAATCTTAATCATACCCTTGCCCCAAATGTTGGCAATGATAATAATTGCAAGTGCAACAATTGCTAAAAGCCAGTTCTGTGATGCGTTAGTAACAGCACTTCCTGCCAGTGAAAGACCAATTAAAATGATCATTGGTCCTGTCACAACAGGCGGCAAAAATCTCATTACTTTTCTTACACCGACAATCTTTACGATCAGTGCCAGAATTAAATATAAAAGTCCTGCAACAACAATTCCTCCGCACGCATACGGAAGCTTCTCACCCATCGTCATGTCAGCAAAAATGCCTGTATCAAGCGCTGCAACAGCTGAAAATCCACCTAAAAATGCAAACGACGAACCTAAAAATGCAGGAACCTTCATTTTGGAGCACAGATGGAAAAACAGCGTTCCAAGACCTGCACAGATCAGCGTTACCTGAACTGAAAGTCCCTCTCCCTCAAAATAAACATTTGTCAGGATCGGAACAAGAATCGTTGCTCCAAACATTGCAAACATGTGCTGTATTCCAAGCAGCAGCATTTTCGGGATTCCGAGCGTTCTGGCGTCCCGAATTCCCTTGGTTCCTTGTGATTGTTCACTCATACCAAGTACCTTCCCTTCTTTTTTCGCCATCGAATTTTTCGACAGCCTATTTATGTTACAGTCTGTGAGATATCTACAGACGGTACATCTTACCCCTTCAGAGACTCCTCGAATGCATCGAGTTCGGCACTAGCCTGCTCCCATACTTCCATCAGTCCATTGAGCTCCTCTTCTTTAGCGTCGACCTTCTTTTGTGCCTCCTGCAGCTTACTGTAGCTTGCTGCAATTGCAGGATCATTTAATTCATCCTGTAACTTTGAAAGTGCCTCCTCACAAGCTTCAACTGCTGCCTCGGCCTTTTTGACCTTTGCAGATAAACGTGAGCGCTCCTTTCCTGGATTAGCATAAAGAGTCTTTGGTGACGCAGATGCAGCTGTCTTATTTTTTTCCTGCTCTATAGCAAGCTTTGCTGCCGGTGAAACAGCTGCATATTTGCCAAAGCTTACCTGATCGTCCTTGTCAGCTGTCGCCTCCTCGTACTGCTCATAGCCAAACGGATAATATGTCGTTACACCGCCGTCAAAGCTTAAAATCTTATCTGCCACCTGACGAACAAAATAACGGTCATGGGAAACAAATACAAGTGTTCCCTGATAACCCTTTAGCATCTGCTCTAGTGCTTCTTTTCCGACAATATCCATATGGTTTGTCGGCTCATCGAGGATCAAAAGATTTGGTTTTTTCTTTAAGATCTTACAAAGTGCCAGTCTCACGCGCTCTCCTCCGGAAAGCATGCTGACCTGCTTAAACACATCATCACCAGTAAAAAGGAATGCACCAAGAGCATTTCGCACCTCTGTCTGCGTCAGGTTCGGATATTCTGCCCAGTAGTCATCCATGACGGTGGCATCACTAGTATAATGTGCCATCTGCTGATCGAAATATCCAATCTGCACACGAATGCCATACTGATACTCGCCGCCAAGAGGCTGAATCATCCCCATCATTGTCTTTAAAAACGTAGACTTACCAAGGCCATTTCCTCCAACAATACCAAGCTTTTGACCTCTCTCAAGTGTAAGATTCACCTCTGAAAGAACACGGTCATATCCAATCTGAAGATTTCTGGCAGTAAATACTTCCTTTCCTGTCTCAACCTCAGGCTGGAAATTAGCATGAAATGCCTTTAGATCATAGCGCTGCGGCGGTGCAATCTTTTCCATATGCTCAATCTGTTTTAGCTTTGAGCGTGTCATTGCAACCTTTGTAGGCTTATTTTTAAATTTTTCTACAATCTCCATCAGACGCGCAATTTCCTTTTGCTGTGCCTGATAATCCTTTTCCTGCTTATCCCAGGCTGCTTTTTTCTGCTCCACAAAGGAGGTATAATTTCCACTGTAGCGATGTGTGATTCCATACTCAATCTCATATACTGTATCGACAATACGATCCAAAAATAATCTATCATGAGATACGATCACAACAGCCCTATTATACGCCTTTAAATAATTCTCAAGCCATTCAATTGTCTCGATATCAAGGTGGTTAGTCGGCTCGTCCAAAAGAAGAATATCAGGCTTTGAAAGAAGCATCTTGATAAATCCAAGCTTCGTCTGCTGTCCACCTGAAAATTCTCTAAGCGGCTTTTTCTTGTCAGCTTCAGTAAAACCAAATTTGCGAAGCATTGTCTCATACTCTTTTTCATAGTAGTAGCCGCCCATATCAGTAAACTGCTCCTGCATCTGGGTATAGATTCTGATATTTAACTCAGATGGATCTGATTCCATGATCTGGCGCTGTGCTTCTAGCTCACGCTGCTTTTCGCGGTACGGCTCAAACACCTTTCGCACCTCAGTCTCCATAGAAATTGTCTCATCTGCAAACGCGATCTGCTTTAAATAACCGATCACCGGATTTCCGCTCTTTGCGATATAAATATCCTCATCGCTGTCTCGCTTCTCAAGTTCAACCTCACCCTCAATCAGCTTTAAAAGAGTTGTCTTTCCGCAGCCGTTTCTTCCAACGACGGCAATTTTCTGTCCGGCGTTGATTTCAAAATTAATATTCGTTAAAATGGTGTTCGCCCCGTAGGAGACGGCACCATGATTAATCATGTATAACATTGCAAAACCTTTCCTGCACAACGTCTGTTTTTATTATTGGCGGATTCTAAGAATGGTCAATGAATATGGCTCAAACGTGCGCGTAAATGTGCCGTCTGGAATAGTTTCCTCGCTCACAGCCGGAACGACACATTTTTTATTCTCCATTGTATTTTCATCAGACAATGCTGCAGCCATCTTCTCTACAAGCACGTTATGTGTACCATTTACACCATCAAGTGCAAGCTGCGCTGTCTGTGAATTTCCAGTAATGTTTACCGCCTTTACAATCACATCACCAGTTGCCTCATCAAGCGCTGCAGATACATACAGTGGCTTTGGCACAGGAATCTTGTCAATTGTATCAAGGTATTCCTTGCCATCCACATATATCTTCATCGTGCGATCCTTTACAACAAGCATCAGCTCATACTCATGATCCTTCTCTGCCGAGAACATTGCCTCACTTAAGCATGCTCCCCTGCCGTTTTTAAAATGCTCCATGCTTATATCCAGATTCTGCCAGCCGCCAAGCGTCCAGAGCATATGATCAGATGCTTCTCCAAGATAAACAAGAAATCCCTTTTTGCCTTCGGTCTCTTTTGCCTTCATGGTAAGCGTATAATTTGTCCAATCCTTTGGAATTACACCAGTCTCGACTGCATTTTCATAGGAAGCAGCACGATTTTCACTCTCAGTTCCGCACACACAGTCTGTAAAACGATGCAGCTTTCCTGTATCATGATTTTTCACTGTCACCTCAAAGAACACACCCTGTCCCTCGTTGACTAACACACGAATTGGACCGCTTATAGTCTTTGCGCTTTCGCGGATTTTTTGTTCTGCCAAAAGGCGCGCTGTCTGCTCAAGTTCTGGCTCTGTAACAGTAAAATCTAAGCGATGAGTTCCCTGATGGCGCATAAACATACTCTGAACATAATAATTAACAGAGCCATACACCTGATTATTATCAAACCATATCATATCAGGACGCCAATTTACATAATCCACATTTGCAAACATCGGAGCATAGCATGCCAGTCCAACTGCATGCACATTTTTCTCAAGACCTGTCATAAAGGCAGCCTCAAAAAGACCATTCTCCCACTGATTGCCCCATGATGCATACTCACCCAAAAATACCTTGGGATCAGATGATAGGAAATTATCATAGCGATCTACATTTGCTATCATCCAGTCGGTATTCATATAGTAATGCTCATCGATCAGATCACAACCGCATTCTCTTGCACTTGCCCATCCGCGCTCATACTCACCGCCTGCGGCAAATGGACTTGCTGAACCAATCAGCTTAATATCAGGATATTTTTCACGGATTGCCTTATGAAAATATGGATAGCGCTCGGTAAAGCCCTCGCCAACCTCCTCATTTCCAATTGCCAGATAATGTAATCCAAATGGCTTTGGATGACCCATATCGGCACGCTTCTTTCCCCAAACAGTTGTCTCATCGCCATTTGCAAACTCAATAAGATCAAGTGCATCGTCAATCCAAGGACCAAGTTCATCAAGCGGGACCTTTCTTTGATGATGCGGATCGTATGCTGCCGGAAGTACTGGAAGCGGCTCTGCACCTATATCCTCTGCCAGCTGGAAATATTCATAATAGCCAAGACCAAGTGTCTGATTATATCCCCAGTTATTTCGTCTCGCCGGGCGCTCCTCAACAGGTCCAATCGTATTTTTCCAGCGATACATTGAATCTCTTGCATTCTCATCAAGCTGTCCGTCATGTACAAGACAGCCTCCCGGAAAACGTATGAACTTCGGATGCATTGCTTCGAGCATCTCGCACAGATCTTTTCTCAGACCATTTGGGCGGTTCTTATATGTGTGCGCTGGAAATAGTGATACAAAATCCACTTCCACACTGCCCGGTGTCATGCAGACAAGCGCCAGATTTGCATCTGTGCAGCTTGTGCCTTCTGCAATTTTAAGATCTGCCGTATACTTTTTCCAATCAGAAGCATCTGCTGTAAGCTCACATGATGCATAGATTTGTCCTTCTTTTCCAATCAGACAGGCCTTAACCGTCACTGACTCGTCTATTTTTCTTAAATAGCAGGAAAAATGATATGTTTCCCCACTTTCAAGTGCAATTCCACTGTTAAAGCCAAGGTTTTTTACACCTGCTGCTGCCGAATTTGCCGTTATACGAAGATAGTGTGGGTTCTTCTTCGTATAAGGACTATCTGTCAGAATGGTAAGTGAAACATCAGCTGCATCTGTCTGTCCATTTTTTTCATCTAACTGACAAGGCATCCATGCATACAGTGCATGATACTTTTTATTGTCAATCGGATCAAATTCAAATGCACGGTTCTGGACCAGCTCTGCATAAAGTCCGCCATCTGCCGCATGATTAATGTCTTCAAAAAAAATGCCGAAAAGATCGCCTGTTGCTTCTCTTTTTTCCTTTGTGTTAATCTGAAATGTCTGCATGGCTCACTATTTCCTTTCCTTATAATAGACTTAATAAACCATACCACATTCTCACGAAAGCATCAACATTTTTAATTAAATTTGTGCAAAAAAGGCAGTTTCAGGAAATATTCCCAAAACTGCCTTTTTCATTATTTTTTATCTGTAGTAATCAAAAATTAGTTTGCTGCGCTTGCGCTCTCAGCCTCAGAAGATGCCTCCTCAGATGCTGCCTCGCTGGAAGCTTCCTCAGACTTAGCCTCGGTCTTAGCCTCAGTTGCCTTCTCGGTAGCCTTTTCAGTAGCCTTCTCGGTAGCCTTCTCAGTCTTAGCTTCGGTCTTAGCCTCAGTCTGTACCTCTGCCTTTGTGCTAGCTGCGGTAGTAGTCTTCTTATCAGCGCTTCCGCATCCAGTCATCATTGCTGCTGCCATAGCGATTACTGCGATAGATGTAATAAACTTTCTCATGATTTTTGTTCCTCCTATTTATAACTATTAAATATGCTTAACAGTTAATGTCATTTGCTGCAAAAGTGATCTCCTCTTACCACTTCTGCTGACAATTGCTATACTAGTCCTTTTTTTTAATAGTGTCAATAGGTAATGTAAATTTTTTGAGAAATTTAAGTAAACCTTAAAGATTTAATGCCATTATTGTCCAGACATTGTTGGCTGGTTAGCCTGTTGTGCAAGTGAATCGAGTGTAATTTCCTCTTGTGTCTGCGCATCAGTCAGCTTCATTGCCTGAGTTTCTTTATCTACACTTACAGTAAAGGTACGAACCTGGTCAATATTTGCCTCATCCATTCCCTTCCACTCCATCGTAAAGGTACCATCATCCTCACCCGGCTTGCAGCTGTAGCGAAAATGAGTCTCAAGTCCTGCATCTGGTGATACAAGTGACTGAACAGTTAAGATTCTGCTGTAGTTATCAAACTGATATGAAGCACTTTCTGTTGTCCAGATATCTGTGATTGATTCTGAAAGCTCACGCTCCTCTACGCTCTCATATACATTTATATAGCGTCCATCTGTAATCTTTTCACTAGATCGAACCTGCGCTGCAATTCCATAGTCATTATCGGATTCACTAAGAAGTACAGTCACAGCGCCATCCATCATGCCTGTTGGAGCATCATAGGAATCAAAGAAGGAATAGCCGCTTCCGTTTTGTCCCTTTGGAAGATAGCCCTTTGTAAGTGTTTCTGCAAATGAAACTTCATTAATGTAATACCATCCATCTGCATAATAAACATCCTCAACGCCTGTATTAGCCGGGCAGTAATCCTGCATCCAAAGACCTGTAAGATTCAAGATAGCTCTTCTTGTGCTAAGCTCAGGTATACGAATCCATCCTTCTTTAGCCTGTTCTGACACAATGCCAAGCATGCTGGCTGCCTCACCGCCTGCCTTTGCACTAACTCCAAGACGTCCAATGATGCCAGAATACAGAGTGCCGTTTGCCTCTGATGCATTAAAATCTGGAACAAGCTTACAGATCATCTGTAAAAACGCTGCCTTTTGCTCATCATTTACAGCACCGCCTGTAAATGTAAGTGCTCCAAGGCCGCTGCCCCAATCAGATACCCATCCAGAAGCCAGCTTACTCATATATGTTGTACGGCTAAATGCACACACAATTGATGGTGATGATCCATCTGCAAATGCCTGACTTCCCATTTTTCTGACGTCAGTCGGAATAGTAAGTGATGTAAGACGCATACAGCCTGCAAATGCACGGCTTCCTATTGTACGAAGCGCTGATGGAAGCACAAGCCCCTCGCCAACGCCGCTTCCCTCAAATGCATTGTCGCAGATCGTAAGAAGTGACTGTGCAAAATCAACTGTCTGAAGTGATACGTCATTTTGGAATGCTGCCGCACCAATGTAACGAATACCCTCTGGGATTGATACATTCTTCAACTCTGTACAGTTGCGGAAGGTACGCTCTCTTATAGCCTGAATCGCCGCCGGCACCTGTGCATAGACTAACTTTGTACAATCAGCAAATGCTCCTGCTCCAAGATAAGTTACGCTCTGCGGCAAGTTAGCAGTTACAATACCAGAGCCTGTAAAACTCTCTGCGCCAACTGCTGTCAGCGTCTGCGGAAATGTAAATGAAGAAAGTGCAGATGTTTCTGCAAATGCACGGCTTCCAATTGACGTAAGCGCACTCGAAGCCTGTACTGTTGTGAGTGAACTGCAGTTTTCAAATAAGCCAGAACTAATTCTTGTAATTGCCTGCGGCAATGTTGCAGATGTAAGGCTTGTGCAGCCAGAAAATGCACTTGCACCAAGATATGTTACATTCTCTGGAACCAAAATTGAAGAAAGTGCGCTGCAATTTTGGAATGCGCCGCCCTCAATAAATGTCATGCTCTTTGGAAGTGTAATCTGTTTTAATGCAGTACAATTTTGGAATGCACCATAGTGAATCGTCGTAAGTGTTGACGGCAACTGTACTTTCTGAACTGGCGTATTAGCAAATGCAAGTGTACAGATCGTTGTAGTTTCTCCCTGAACAATAACATCTGTATAAGGAATAATCTGTGTTGCCACACCTGATTTTGCCAACTCGGCTGCATCTTTGTCTCTTAAAGATCCAGTCGGCTGCTCTGACTGCACGATAATCTCAGCCGGCACACGGTACAGCAAATCATTGATGTAAATCATCTCATGCTTTCGATCTTCATACCATTTTGTTCCGTCAAATGCGTTTGCCACAATATCTCGCACACTCTTTGGAATCTCAATCTGACTTAAAGCACTGCAATTTTTAAATGCGTTAGAGCCAATGTAGCTTACGCCGTCCGGCACAACTATAGCTGCCAGATTAACACGATTAATAAAAGCTTCCTCAGCAATAACAGTTGTTCCCTGCCTGATAGAAACAGTTACCGCATCGCTCTGACAGCGATAGAGAATACTGTTAATATATACAAGCTCTCCAGTCAGTGTTGAATCATATGGTGTGCCTTCAAACAAATTGGCACCTACCTGCGTAACGCTTGTCGGAATCTGTACGCGAACAAGAGCACTGCATCCTGCAAATGCTTCTCTTCCTATATAAGTAACGCCCTCTGGAATCACCACGTCAGTAATCATGGTCTGTCCGCGAAATGCACCTGCTGCTATGGAAGTAACTTTTGCACCGCCATAAGTTTCTGGAATCTCAACAACACTTCTTGAACCGTCAAATCCTGTAATGCTGACAGTCTGTCCATCCTCGCTAAAGCTAAATGTCAGTCCCTTTGTATCCTCCTTAGGTGCCTGCTCAGACCACTCTGGTTCCTCCGTTGTCGTCTCCTCTGGTGTAGTTTCTTCTGTACTCTCTTCCTCACTAGTTTCTTCCTCACTAGTTTTTTCCTCGGTGCTAGCCTCTGCACTACTTTGTGGTGTGCTTTCCTGCGTAGAAGATTCTTCCTGTGATGATGTCGGTGTTATACTTTCACTAGGTGCCTGGGAGGACGTTTCCGGTACACTTTCTGATGAGCTTTCAGTTGGTGTCTGCAAAGACGTCTCTGGAACACTCTCTGTCGGTGCTTCTATAGTAGTCTCTGGTATAGTCGCTAAGGCCTCTGGTGTCGGACTCTCCAATATAGTCTGCTCTTCTATTGTCTGTGTCTGCGTTTCCTGTTTAATATTTTCAGTAGTTTCCTCTGCAAATGAATACTGCGGTATATAAGAAACGGTCATCGCAGCAGCCATCGTCCATACGGACGCTTTCTTCTTCCATGATCTTTTCATAGTGTTCCCTTCCTTTCTCTTAAACAAAAAGAGCCGGTTTTTAACCGGCTCCCATAAATACTCCGGTAATAACTCTTTTCTAAGTTTATATTACCAGATATTATATCAAATAAGTACTTTCAATGTCCTTACATCTCTTAAGAATCTCTTACGATGCCTGGTCAAACTGGCTGTTGTACAGATCAGCGTAAAAGCCCTTCTTTTCCAAAAGTTCTTCGTGCGTTCCGCTTTCAATTACATCTCCATCCTTTAACACAAGAATAAGATCTGCATTTTTGATTGTGGAAAGACGATGTGCAATAACAAAAGAAGTACGATTCTTCATCAGCTCATCCATTGCATTTTGGATTTGAAGTTCTGTTCTTGTATCGACAGAGCTTGTTGCCTCATCTAGAATTAGCATAGGCTTATCAGCGATCATTGCACGGGCAATTGTTAACTGCTGCTTCTGACCTTGTGACAGATTAACCTGATCATTAAGCACTGTATCATAGCCATGCTGCAGCGTTCTCACAAAATGGTCAAGACCAACAGCGCGGCATGCCTCCTTCATGCGCTCATCAGAGACATTTGGCGTACAATATACAAGATTTTCTCTAACAGTACCCTCAAACAGCCATGTGTCCTGAAGAACCATACAAAACTGAGAATGAACCATTTCACGTTTTACCTGATTAGTCGGAATGCCATCAATGCAGATTTTTCCGCCCTGAATCTCATAAAAACGCATAAGCAGATTGACAAGTGTTGTCTTTCCTGCTCCCGTTGGACCGACAATGGCAATTTTTTGTCCAGCCTTTGCCTGTGCAGAAAAATCATGGATAATCACGCGATCTTCATTATAGCCAAACTTTACATGTTCAAATGATACATCACCCTTTACATTGTCAAGCGTCTTTGTATTATTGCTCTCGTCATCCATCTCCTTTGCCTCAAGAAACTCAAAGACACGCTCACCTGCTGCTGCCGCTGACTGTAAAGACTGTGCCGCCTGTGCGATCTGAGATAATGGCTGTGTAAAATAGCGCACATACATCATAAATGCAACGATTACTTCAAAGCCAATAGTTCCCTTCATAGTCAGCACTGCACCTGCCACACAGACTGCCACATAGCCTAAGTTTCCGATAAATGTCATAATAGGCGGCATGAGTCCGGCAAGGCACTGTGCACGAAATGCACTTTCTCTTAAATTATTGTTCATGCGCTCAAATTCAGCTGCTGCCTGCGCTTCTCCATTATATGCCTTTACAACTGTATGACCCGTGTAAATTTCCTCAATGTGACCGTTGATCTCACCAAGACAGCGCTGCTGGCGCACGAAATATTTACTGGAGTGCTTTGCAATAACTGTCATAAGAACAAAGCCAATCAATGTTGCCACGATTGCAGTAATTGTCATAATCACATCTGTTTTAAACATCATAAAAAGTGAACCGACAAAAAGCGTAACTGCGGAGACAAGATTTCCTATGCTTTGGTTCATAGACTGTGATATCGTATCAACATCATTTGTGACACGTGAGAGGATATCACCTGTCGTAGAGCGGCTGTAATAGCTCATCGGCAGACGGTTAATTTTTTCTGAAATATCACCTCTAAGCTTTTTTGAAATATTTTGTGTCACTGTTGCCATAATCCACTGCTGACCAAATGACAGCAAAGCACCACACACATAAAATGCAATTAATGTAAATCCAATCTTAGAAACAGCGTCCATATCAACGCCTGTTACAAGACCTTTTCCAATTTCCTTTGTCATCTCTGACAGCTTATCTGGTCCAAGAAGCGTCAAAACCGTGCCTCCTGCCGCGCAGATAAGTGCAATGATCACAACTGGAAGATAGCTTTTGCAATACGAAATCAGCTTTGACCATGTTCCCTTAAAATCAGATGCCTTCTCAGCAGGACCTCTTCCCATGCCAGGTCCACGCATACCGCCTCTTCTGCCCGGGCGGTTCTGTCCAGGGGTATATTCTTTATTTTCCATTATGCAAGCTCCTCCTTTGACAGCTGTGAATATGCGATCTGACGGTATACCTCGCAAGTTTCCATCAGCTCATTGTGCTTGCCCATTCCGGCAATCTTTCCATCATCAAGCACAATAATCTTGTCCGCATCGCGTATAGTACCAATTCGCTGTGCCACAATGAAACGTGTTGCATCTGCACAAGTTTTTCGTAACGTATCGCGAAGAACACGATCTGTCTTGTAGTCAAGTGCTGAAAATGAATCATCAAAAATTAAAATCTCTGGATGACGGCATATCGCACGTGCAATTGACAGACGCTGCTTTTGTCCTCCTGAGAAATTAGATCCTCCCTGTGCCACAAAAGCATCTACGCCGCCCTCTGTCTTATCGACAAATTCCTTTGCCTGCGCAGTCTCAATTGCATGCTTAACATCATCATCAGTAAAGCCTTTTGTACCATTATTTCCATAGGCAACGTTACTTTTAATGCTTCCTGTAAATAAAACGGCTTTCTGTGAAACATATCCAATCTTATTTCTAAGTGCCTTCTGTGTATATTCCTTTACATTAACGCCATCGACAAGCACTTCTCCCTTTGTAGCATCGTAAAAACGCGGAATCATGTTGATCACAGTACTCTTTCCACAGCCGGTTGAACCAATAAAGGCAATTGTCTCACCCTTATGAGCAGTAAAGGAAATGTCCTCAATGACATCCTTCTCTGCATCTGGATAACAAAAAGATACATTGCGAAACTCAACTTCACCCTTTTTGCCGTCAATTCCATTCTCTTTTGTGCCATCCTTAATCGAAAGCGTCATATCAAGTACTTCATTAATACGCTTTGCTGATACACTCGCACGCGGAAGAAGCACAAAAATCATGACAAGCATCATAAAGGACATAACGACCTGCATAGCATACTGAGTAAATACGATCATATCTGAGAAGATAGTCAGCTTATCAAACATCTGAGCATTGCTGATCAAATAAGCGCCGATCCAATAAATTGCTAACATCAGTCCATTCATTACCATCTGGATTCCCGGCATCATAGTTCCCATAGTGCGGTTTGCAAACAGCTGCGTTTTCGTCAGCTCATCATTTGCATCATTAAATTTCTTCTGCTGATAACCTTCTGCATTGTAGGCACGAACTACATTTAAGCCTGTCAAATTTTCTCTAGTGACACGGTTTAAATTATCTGTAAGGCTTTGCAGCTTTTTAAACTTCGGAAGCGCAACAGCCACGCAAACACCAACAAAGCTAAGCAGCACAACAACAGCCACACCAGTTGAAGCAGTCCACTGCCAGTTCTTTGTAGAAATCTTGCACAGCGCCCACACTGCCATTATAGGAGCCTTAAGTAAAACCTCCAAACCCATAACAATCAGCATCTGTACCTGTGTAATATCGTTTGTAGAACGTGTAATTAAACTTGCAGTAGAGAAATTTCCAATTTCTTCCATTGAAAAGGACTGCACCTTATGAAAAACCTGTCCTCTTAAATTGGCAGAAAAATTAGATGAAATTTTTGATGCACATATTGATGTACATACTGCCGCAAGCAAACTTCCTAGTGCACATGCAAGCATCTTGCCTCCTGCTATCAAAATATCATTCATCTTGCTGCCCTTAGTCTGGACAAGCTTTGTAATTTCAGACATATAATCTGGCATTGTCAGACTAAGCCACACCTGCACGATAATAAACACAAATGCAGCTGCCGCCAGAATAAAATCTTTCCATGTAAGCTTCTTTAACAACTTAACCATTATCTGCTGCTCCCTTCTTTTTTGATAGGAACTATTATAGCGTTCAAAATAGAACAGTCAATACAATTTATATAAAATTTAGATTGTTTATAAAAAAAACGTAACTATTCAGAACCCCATTCGCAAAATCGCATCTTCGATGCTTCTATTTTGCTCATGTGGTTACCTCGCCATATAAAATTGCTATTCTGTCTGAATGCAAGCATTCACAGAAAGCAATTTTGCATGGCTCTGAATAGTTACAAAAAAACGAAAAGAGGCAGACTCTTCATCTGCCCCTCTTTTTGCTCTAATCTAATTCACCCCTGCTCATGCACACCTGTAACAGAAAACACAACCCACTCTGCGATATTTGTCGCATGATCTCCGATTCGCTCAAAATACTTTGCAATCATCAAAAGATCAAGTGCATACTCGCCATCCTTTGGATTTTCTGAGATCATTTGAATAAGCGACTCCTTTACCTTTAAGAAAAGATCATCGACCACATCATCGTGCTGAATTGTTGCCTCTGCCATTGCTACATCACGCTTTACATAAGCTTCGACACTCTCTGTCACCATACGCATTGCAGCTACTGCCATCTGACAAATGTACTGTGCATCTAATCCGATTCTTCCATTTAAGAATCCAATAATCTCTGCGATGTCGGATGCCTGATCACCGATACGTTCCATATCTGTAATCATCTTAAGTGCTGCTGAGATCTGTCTTAAATCTCTCGCAACTGGCTGCTGCTGAAGCAAAAGCTTTAAACAAAGCGACTCGATAGTGCGCTCCATCTGATCAATCTCACTGTCTATCGGTGCTATCTTTGCTGCTGTCTGTCCATCTGCATTTGCCAGTGCCTTTGCCGCCAGCGCTAACGCCTCCTCACAAAGCGATCCCATCTTTGTCAGATCACGATTCAAAAGCGCCAACTGCTCGTCAAACTTGCTTCTCATGTCTTCACCTCACTTTTTTGTTCCCATTAGCCAAAACGTCCTGTAATATAATCCTCAGTTCTCTTATCCTTTGGCTGCTCGAAGATCTTCTGTGTCTCACCATACTCTATCAGATCACCAAGCAGGAAAAATGCGGTGTAATCAGAAATACGCACGGCCTGCTGCATGTTATGCGTAACCATAACAATTGTGTACTGTGATTTTAATTCGCTTGCCAGTTCTTCTATCTTTGATGTAGAAATCGGGTCAAGCGCACTTGTTGGCTCATCCATCAAAAGTACATCCGGCTCAACAGCAAGTGCTCGTGCAATACAAAGTCTTTGCTGCTGTCCTCCTGATAAGCTAAGTGCCGATTTTTTCAAGTTATCCTTTACTTCATTCCAGATGGCTGCGCCCTTCAAGGAATTTTCCACGATCTCATCAAGCTTTGCACGGCTTGTAATTCCATGGGTGCGCGGTCCATATGCGATGTTGTCATAGATGCTCATTGGAAATGGATTTGGCTTTTGGAATACCATTCCGATATTTCTGCGAAGCTCATTGACATTTAACTTTGGATCAAAAATGTCCTCGCCGCGGTAACGAATATCGCCTGTAATCTTCACACCAGGCACCAGATCATTCATTCTGTTTAACGACTTTAAGAATGTGGATTTACCACAGCCAGAAGGACCAATCAGCGCCGTAATACTCTTCTCCTCAATATTGATATTAATATTCTTTAATGCCTGCACCTGTCCATACCACAGACACATATCTTTTACAGTAATTACGCTGCTCACTGACTCTTCCTCCTCTGAAAATACTTACCTAACAAAGTTGCAGTTAAATTGATAAACACGGTTAATACCATTAAGATTGCTGCAATAGCAAATGCAACACCAAACTCACCCTGCTCCTTAGCATACATGTAAAGCGCAACTGTAAGTGTTGCACCTGCACTGTGAAGACCATCTATCATTCCATTTACTGCATGTGCAAGACCTGCGGTGAAAAGAAGCGCTGCTGACTCACCGATAATTCTTCCGACAGAAAGAATACATCCTGTCACTACACCATCAATACATCCTGGAAGTACAACGGTACGAATAACTCTCCACTTTCCTGCGCCAAGTCCAAATGCACCCTCGCGGTAGCTTTGCGGAACTGTCTTTAAACTCTCCTGTGTTGTACGCATGATAGTTGGAAGATTCATGATCACAAGAGTAAGCGCACCTGCTAAAAGAGATGTCTGCAAGCTTAAAAACTGACAGAAAAACAGCATTCCGACAAGACCATATATAATAGAAGGAATACCTGAAAGTGTCTCTGCTGCGTACTCAATCATGCCAACTATTTTTTTGTTTGCGGCATACTCAGTCAGATATATTGCAGCACCAACACCAAGCGGAAGTACAATTACAAGTGTTGCAATTACGATATAAAGTGTATTTAAAATATCAGGCAAAATACCAATGTTGTCATCAAGGTAACTTGGAGATGTGGACACTAGTTTCCAGCTTATGTTCGGAACACCTCTATATAATACATATCCGATCATAAACAATACAAGTCCACATGTAATTGTTATGGAAAGCCCCATCAAAAACTTCATCAGACCTATATAAAGCTTACGCTTTACCCCCGGTCCATTCTTTGCAGCGGCACGCACTGTCATCACCGATTTTACATTTGCTGTCTGTGACGCCCCTATTGCTTCCTGTTTTGTCATCTTACTCACTCCTTTTATGAATCCGTTTTTCAGGCTTTCTCATGCTTTAAGAAAAAGTTCAGTGTTGCATTGATCAGCATGATGAACAAAAACAGCACTAACGCAATTGAAAACAACGCCTGTCTTTGCAGTCCTGCTGAATATGACATCTCACTGGCAACAGCAGTCGTCAAAAAACGAACACTCTGAAACAATGACGGCATATTTGGAACATTTCCTGAAACCATCATAACTGCCATTGCCTCGCCAATTGCACGGCCCACACCTAATACAACTGCTGCTGCAATACCACTTCTTGCAGCCGGAACTGACACCTTAAAATATGTCTCAATATCTGTCGCACCAAGTGCAAGTGATGCATCCTCATATTCCTTTGGCACTGCCTCAAGCGCATTCAGTGAAACCTTAATGATAGACGGCAAAATCATGATTGCAAGTACGATAATCGCTGCCAGAAGGCTTGCACCATCTGGCACATTAAACAATTTGCGGATACCAGGAACAAGAATCAGCATACCGACAAGACCATAAACAACAGACGGAATACCTGCTAAAAGGCTGACAGCTGTCTCAATAACACCCCTTACCTTTGGTGATGCAATCTTTGCCAGGTAGACAGATGTGAAAAATCCGACTGGAACGCCTAATAAAATTGCACCTGCTGTTCCGTAAATACTTGTCATGATAAACGGTAAGATTCCAAATGATGGCTCAGAGGCGGTCGATGCCCATTTTGTGCCAAATAAAAACTGAAACAGACCAATTTTTGCGATTGCCGGCACACCGGAGATTACCAGATAAACTGTAATTAACAATACACATCCGACCGTAATCAGTCCGAGAATCAAAAATATGCCATGTACTATTGTCTCTAACAGACTCTCTTTGCTCTTCATAAATCCTCGCACCCTTCCAATTGTGATTATTCTGCTACCGCAACAGCACCTGCTGCCAATATAATATCTGCTGCATCCTTTGAAGTTGCGTAATCGAAGAATGCCTGTGCTGCCTCTGATAATTCAGTACCATCCTTTGTAACAAGAACGAATGGACGCTGTACCTTATAAGAACCATCCTTTACTGTTTCCTCAGTTGCCTCAACACCATCTACTGATACCTTTTTTACAGTATCCTTTACTGCTGCTAAAGATGCATATCCGATTGCACCTGGATTGCTGGAAACAGTTGTGATAACATCACCTGTAGATGTAAGCTCCTGACGATACTTGCAGGAATCAGATGTACCTGTAATAGACTCGAAACCATCTCTTGTACCACTTCCTGCCTCACGGCCAATCAGAACGATATCAGCATCCTCTCCGCCAACTTCACTCCAATTTGTGATCTCGCCAGTGTAGATCTTTGCGATATCATCAAGTGAAAGATCCTCTACTGTATTTTCCTTATTAACAATGATTGCAATACCATCAAGTGCCAGTGTAGTTTCTACTAAGCCCTGGCTCTTCTCCTCATCCTTTAATGCACGGCTGGAAAGACCGATATCGCAGCGTCCCTCAGATACAGCAGTGATTCCAGAACCAGAACCAGTTGGGTTGTAAGTAAAGGTAGCATCTGGATTTGCCTTTGTAAATGCCTCACCAAGAGCACCGATTACCTTCTCCATAGAAGTAGAACCATCAGTTGCAACGCTTCCAGATACAGGAGTCTGTGCATCTGCCTTAGACTCAGCTGCTGCAGCAGATGTATCCTTAGCCTCAGTCTTAGCCTCGGTAGAAGCTGTGGTTGCTGCTGTTGATGCGGTTGTTGCTGCTGTTGACGCTGTAGTCTCCTTTTTATCTGTCTTTCCGCATGCGGTCAATGTTGAAATTGCAAGAGCTGCGGTTACTGCCATTGTGATCATCTTTCTCATAATAAAAACTTCCTTTCTGTTTCTACCCATTTTGTTGTGTTTGTTTTATTTTCTCTTAACGCCACTAATATTATTGTTTCTTTGTAAAATCAGAAAGCAGTGATATGTCAAATTTATGTAAAAAAAGAAGCGCAAGCTAGTTGCTGCGCTTCCTTTTTCTTAAAACCTGTATGACTTTAATCATAGGATAGAGACTTACTATTTAAATATTCTACTAATTCAGCAACTGTTGTGACAGGGTTGCTTTCTCTTGTAAAAATTTCCTTATGTTCTAGCTGTAAAGCACTCACTCGCTTCTTTGCCCTATCAATTGCAGTTTTTTGAAGTGGTTTCAACTGATCATATACTTCCGTATTTTTTTCATACTGTTCCAACCTGCCTTTTCGCTTTAATAGCTTAATTGTGGCGTCACAATTTTCAACCGCAGTTGTTTGATTATTAAAATGTAAGAGGAACCAAATTTCAAAACACGGATTTGAAAAAGCAATATGATACCCTTCTTTGATAGCAGTCTGTTTTGCCTTTGCAAGCATAGCATTTGTATTATCATCCCGATCAAACACACACCATATCTGGTCACCCTCATCTGGATAATATGGACTATACCCAATTGTTGCTCCTGCTTTTTGTACCAGCTTATCCGCTGATTTATATTGAGATGGAATTGGTATAATATCAATATTACAGTCTCTGGTACGAAACCGTTTAAAATATCGAATTTCAGTTTCTGATCCTTCGCAAATCAAGTATACAACAGGCTTCCTTTTTCTTTTACCTGATGCCCTTCGCTCTATTTCCTTAATTCTGCCCATCCCAGATACCTCCCCTGATAAACGGAATTGCCCCATATCTTCCTTGCAAGTATCCTCTGGAAATATTCTCCTCTTTCCTTGGTGAAAACTCTGTCAACGCATAAATATCTGTCTGCATATTTCTTTCATCTTTCTCTGCAAACCAGATTTGATCTCTGCGAAGCAATTTTAAATCCAGCAATCCAGTATCATGAGTTGTAAAAATCAGCTGTGCATGATTTTTGTTACTATTTTGATCTTGTAACATTTCAATCAAATGTCTGGTAAGCATTGGATGCATACTTGCCTCAATTTCATCCACTACCAGTACCGCACCAGAATTCATTGCATCCATCCACAAACCTATTCTGGAAAAGAATCGTTGTGTACCTACTGACTCCTGCCCAAGCAATAACGTATATTGTTTTCGCTTTCCGTCCGCATTCACAATCTGATGAACAGTAGAAATAATTGGCTTTTCCTTGGTACCGGACAATTCTATATCACTAATTCCCAAATCAGCCAGCATCATTTCTTTCACAATACGCTGCTTTTTTTCACCGCCCTTGCGAATTGCATCAATGGTTATTTCATTTGATATTCCTGTTGCAACCAATCCACGAAGATTTTTTTGAAACCACAAATACGCATTTTCCGTCTGAACACAATTCCATTCATTAGAACTTGTAAGATATAATCTATTTTCCGAAGTTCTCCCCGCAAGCGTAAGCTGCTCTTGAACACTTTCACGAAATTCATACTGATCTTTTTCCCTATTAAAAATCAAAGCTTCTCTGCCATTTGGCCAATGATAAAGATACTCACTAATAATTCTCTCATTATTAAAAGAAAATCCATATGCGTATTTAATACCTTCATAATAGTAAATCACTTCAAGCGCAGTTGGTTCTATCTGTTCATCAACAAAGGCAAATGGCTCATACGGAAGTTCTTCTCCTTTGAGCGGTTTTGCATAATTACCACAAACCATTTCTCTCATAAGCAAAAGTGCATGAATCACATTACTTTTGCCCGCTGCATTTGCTCCATAAATTGCCATAACCGGAACTATTTTCTTTTTTCCATCCGGTGTAATGAGGCACTCTTTCATGCTTTTATCAGCTGCTGCTTTCATACTTATAACAGCAGTATTTTTTATTGAACGATGATTCGTAACCGAAAATTGAAGCAGCATATCATAACCTCCTGATTTCATTATTCGCAATATCATCATACTTTAAAAGTGCCTCATTGTCAATTTTATTTACGTTATTTGCATTTTATATGCATTTTTTTAAGATAAATGTTGCTCTGTCTCCTCATTTATATATCTTTCGTTTTTTCATACTCTTCAATCAGGCACTGCTTCAACTGCATTCGCTAAGTCCTGCCTAATTTCTTCATTTGGAACAAATGTCATTTTTCTAGTTTGATCATATCCAAGATATCCCAAATGAATCATGTAAGTCAAAACATCATCCTTGCTCTTAATGTTTACAATATCATTCTTAAAGGTAGCTGTATTTACCTTAACAGATGCACCTGAAAGCATCTCAACAATAGCCGTTTTTAAGCCATTATAATTCATATTGATGAGCGGCACAATTGCCTCATACGATGCCGTCTCCGACCAGTAACTTTTAAATTCACCACTCAGCATCACACTTACGACTGCTCTAGGATTGTAGACAGAATACTCTTTTAAAAGATATCCATCATACCATCTTTTGATCTTATTAAAATCAAGGCTATATGCTTTTGCCAGTCCTTGCACTTCCTCTTCTGTAAAACCGATACATGGTGCAAGCCTGCCCGGGCTAAGCATGGTAAATTCATCAAAGTTATTTAGCGCCGACTGCGTTTTTTCTTTTTTAATTGGCAGTATACCCGTCAGGTATGCCAACTGAATATACTTTGTTGGCTCAGTCCCCTTAAACATGCCTCTGAGAAATCCAATATATTCGTCTTGAATTTTTTGATTTGTGGCCTCATCACGAACTAAAACATCCCACTCATCAATAATAACAATAAACTTTTTTTGTGTCACTGCATTAATCTTCGACAATGCCTCTGGCAAAGACACCGTATCAGCCGGCAACACATCTGGATAATACGTGCGCAGTTCCGAAATCGTTTTTTCTGAAATATAGGAAACGATATTCTCAGGACTCCCTGCCGGTTCCATACACCATTGAATATCCAGATGAATGACATCATATTGATTCAAATGCTTTTTGAAATCAGGTGCTTCGCTGATTTTCAACCCCGCAAACAATTCCTGCGAATCACACCCTTTGCTGTAATATGCTGTGAGCATATTTGCGGTTATTGATTTGCCAAATCGGCGTGGACGACTATTACAGATATATCCCTGTAAGGTGTTCATTACCTTATTTGTATACTCCAGCATTTCAGTCTTATCAACGTAAATTTCAGAATTTACTGCCACCTGAAATGCCTGATTCCCAGGATTTACAAACATGCCCATACTTTCTCATTCCTTTCTGTTAATTATGTGTCATGCAAAAAGTTCATACTGCCGTTTTTATTTGTATACTTATATGTTACCTCGAATTAAGCAATTATGCAAGTACTTTTTGTAAAAGAAAAAGCGCTGCTCTTTGCAGCGCCCCTTCCATTTTTCTCAGGAAACTTCTTTTTCTGCCATCAGTTCCATGATAAGCTTATCTTTTAATAAGAAACGATACATGAGAAAGATAACTGCAAGCACTGCGATCGCGCAGATCACGACCACCCACACAGTCTCATTATAAAAAAGTTTCCATTCCAGATTTACCACAACAGCGCCATAATTGCCGATGCTTGCGCGCCGATACGCCCGAATTCCCTCTATGACTGCTGACACCGCACATGCAAGCAGCGCCATCACTGCATATCGCATTGCAAGAATCTCCTGCGTTTCCTTTGGACTGATGCCACACAGCCCCCAAACGCCAATTGCATACTTACTGTTTTGGATTTCAAGAAGCGAAATAATTCCAAGCGAACATATTGTAATCAGCACAATAAGCACACAAAGAATTCTTTGATGCTGTGTGTATTCATCATTTTCCTGCTGAATCTTTCGTGTCATGTCCGCCACGGATTCGCACCAACCATGATATTTATAGCGATCTAGCACATTTAAAATCTGATTTTCCACCTCATCCGGCGAAGAACCATCCTCAATCTGAAAATACATACTCTCTCGGAAATTGTTGTAGGAACCGCTGTAATACTCAGGCGATGTACCAACCATAAGCGTCCAATCCAGATTGATACAGCCACCAGACCCCTTATGAGCACCGTTTATCAAATACCGACTTCCTGATGCCAAAATTCCAACCACACGGTACGTCTTATTTTCATGATGAAGAAGATCTCCCTCATGAAGCAGCTCCCGAAACTGATATCCTACAATCACAGGGATATTCCCATCTGCGTCCTCCTGTGGAATCGCAATGTCACTTCCATCAATCATGCGAATTTTGCAAAAATCCCACGCGTCTCCGTAAATCCACATCGTGCGCGCATAACCTGCCTGCAAAAATTCATCGCTCTCACGGCTTCCATGTGCTCTCGCATAAGACAAATACGATTCCTGCTGAAACTCCTCAAAATTTAATCCATTATATTGATATGTGCCAAACCAGGAAACGCCATCTAACGCACGCAGTTCATCCATCATTGTACCGATAACCGTATTATCCAGCTCATAATCCTGCGTAAGAAAACGCGTGCATTCCAAATATTGCATTTTGTCTGCATCAAAATTTTGTATTTTTTGATATTCCGCTATCCATCGCCCACTGTTTCTGTATTCCGTCCACATTCGCCCAAACAGAGAAAAGCATATCAGACCAATCCAAAATAAAATCACCGAGACAAGCAAGTTTTTTCTTGCCATCCGAAGTGCAATTGCCATCTTATTTCGTATTTTCATAAGCCCATTCCTCCCTTTCCAGAAAGAATTTTTACCGGATGACTTCTCGCTACAACAAAAACTGGCACTGCCGTCTCCACAAGAAGCACACTGCAAAAATAGACTGCTCCAATCCATATCGTTTTCCACACATCACTTGCCGCCATCGGCAAGATGCTTCTTTGCATATTCAAACTGAACACAACATGAACCACAAAATACAGACAGAAGGATGCCATCAGCTCCACCAGATTTTCCACAAACACAAGAAGCGCAATCGCACGTATCTCTTGCCCCAAAATTTTACGGACTGCAAGCTCCGGCATTCTGTTTTTCACACGATATGCCGCAATCAGTAGAATCAATAACAGACAAAGCAAATACAAACCAACCTGATACGAAAGATCCGATAAATTCGCCTGTTGATTGATCTGCGGATAGGTGATTGCCGACACCTGCACCTTCGCCTTGGCATCGTATTCTACGATCTGCTCATACAGCGATTGCAACACAGGCTGAAGCGACACCGAGTTACTTCGCACATTCAGCGTTATGTTTCCATTTTCCATAATTCGACTTTTCTGTGCTTCGCTTAACGAATCATACGGCACCACAATTCGATAATTTTGAAAGTCAGAACCTGTATTGCCGATAATTCCTGTTACTCCATATTCTCTGTTTTCCAGCTCCAGATAGCGTGTGCCATCTGCATCTTTTCTAATAAAATCATCGTAAATTTTACCAACAGCCGCCGTCTGTCTACACTCAGGAAGTGTTCCTTCCAGCAATGAAAATGGAAGTTCTTCCTTTGCTACAACAGAAACATATAGCATCGGCTGAATATCCGCTTGCGAAAGAAACGAATAAAATGGCTGAATCAAAATACTCACACCATCCTCTACCGCAAGGTGCGGCAGCCATTCCCATATCCCTGCATCATCCGACTTGATCTTAATACTCGCTTCCTCATTTGCCATAAACGATGCATAGTCACGCTCATACTGGGATGCCCGATTCAATTCCCCTGTGACATCAAACAAAATAAACTGCAAAATCATACAGGCAAACAGCATAACCGCGGTGATAATCTTATGCCTCCTGCATCGCCTGAGAATTCCTCTTATGATTCGTATCATCTGTGTCATCCGCATTCTCCCCTTCCTCATAAAGAATTCCATCACGAATCAGCACAATTCGGTCTGCATACTCTGCAATCTCCCTTTCATGTGTGATCAGCACAATCGTCTTTCCTTCCCGATGAAGTTCCTGAATCATCGCCATCAATGCATGAGAATTCTCCGAATCGAGTGCTCCCGTCGGCTCATCTGCTAAAAAAATCGGTGTATCTGCTGTAAATGCACGCGCAATCGCTGCCCGCTGCTTCTGTCCTCCAGAGCATTGTGACGGATATTTCGATGCAATCTCTTCGATCTTCAATTTCTTTAAAATCGCCTCTGCCCTTTTGTGGCGCTCCCGCCTCGGGACATTCTGAATTTCAAGAGGAAATTCAATATTCTCTTGTATCGTATAATCTTCCATCAACGCAAAATCCTGAAAAACATAGCTGATATACTTCTTGCGATACTTGTGCAACTCTCTTTCCTTTTTTCCGTACAATTCCTGTCCATCCAACAAAAACGAACCTTCCGTAAGACCATCCAGACATCCAATGATATGAAGCAATGTCGATTTTCCCGATCCAGACGGTCCCATTACTGCAACAAACTCACCACGTGCGACCTGAAAATTGACTCCATTTAAGGCTCTTGTCTGTGCCGTTCCCTGCCCATAAATTTTTACTGCATTCTTTAACTGTATCATATTTTGCCTCCCCAATATAGCTATTTAAATAGAACAGTTTCAAATTCATCTTCATCTATTTTAATGCATCTTGTTCTGTCGCTGCCAAAATCATGACCGAATAAAATAAGTTTTCCTTATCCGCTTCCTGTGTATGATCGGTTAAAACACCAATCACACTTTCTGGCATTTCATCTATGTCCAAAAAGATTTGATCCGACTCGGTGACATTTTCCTGCTCCCACAAAACAGTACCTTCTCCATCCTCTACACTCAGATCAAAAGCACCGCCTGCCACAGTCATCATAATATAAATCCGTCCCTGATACCCTGCTGTCACCTGCTGCCCCGAGCTTCGCATTTCATGTGCACCAAGTCCATAAAACTTTTCGCCCTTGCATAAATTCAAATCCTGAAAAAACACGGAATAGCCATCTTTCACCATCGCGCTCTCAACCACCGCTGATGCCCAATTGGTATAGTCATTTGCATCAAATTGGGATTCATCTTTCAAATTTGGATATGCAAGCGGCTTGTTCCACTGGCAGCTTTTGCTCTGTACGAGGGATTCATAATACCCTTTTTCCGCAGTTTTTTCTGCATTTTCTCCTGTATTCTCTCCTATATTTTCTTTTGTATTTTCTTCTGCGTTCTTATTTGCACTCTCTGCTTCGCTGCTCTGCTCACTCTGATAGATAAGCGTATAATTCGGCACCGTTTTTGTCATATCTGCCGCATCCGTCTTATCTGTCTCCTTTTTTCCACAACCTCCGATTGCCATACTCAAGCACAACACTGGTAAAAATAACAGTTGCTTTTGTACTTTTTTCATATTCCCGTCTCCTCCTGTCTTTTCTTTTTATTGTACAATACTGGAGACCAAAACACAACTCACAAGATAAAAATTTTGTACTTTTGAACCGAAGTTCTTGTTCACGGAATGTTAGTTTTATGAAGGCGGTTCGCCGATTGTTTTGTCGTCGGTGTCACTTGTTCCCACGGCACCTTCTACGCACCTTTTTGTCTTAGTTACTGCGTAAGTCCGCTCCCACACATTCCCGACTGCGCAGCAGACGATTGCCTCAGTAAAAGCAACTCGTCTCACCACAAATCCAGATTATGTCCCGTGAACTAAGAAAAAAAGAAAAAGGAGATTTTATCTATGAAAAAATTTAAAGTTGTATGTTTCACCTTATTAGCCGCTTCAGCAATAGCTTCTACTTTTTATTTTACTACTGCCAAAGCAGCTAACTCCAAAAATCCTGATACTATTATTGAGACAGAAGAGGCTTCCACAGAAGATCAATCTTCTATTACACCACAAAGCGATAAAGATTACTCACATACTTCATGATAAATATTTGCTTTTTCTTTCTTCGTAAAAACTTACATCATTTTTCTTACAAAAAAATTCTGCAAGTTTATATGCTATATGAAAAAGCTTTCTCCAACAATTCTGATACTTTTCTTTTTTATCAGGATATTCGTTTACCAATTCATATAAACTCCAACAGATATCATATATGAATGCGTCTACATCTTCTATAGTATCATTCAGTAACACATTGATACTTCTTTCATCTTGCTTTATGGATTGGTAATACTTTTTATTTTCACCCAATGCATTTACCAATCCAGTCGTTATCACAACATAGCCTCTATACGGAATTCTGGTATGCTCCATTTGCATATCAAAGGATTGAAGCAATTTACTAAATAATTCTTCTGCCTTTTTGCTTTCCCCAGAATTTAAAAATTTCCCAGCTATATTTCCAGCAACAATCGCCTCCTCTCTTTGAAATACCCACATATTCCACTTTTCCACCGGAATTTTTGGCATTGTACAATACAATGCTTTTTCCATTTGTTTTACATATTCCTGAGCTGTTAATTTTTTATGATACGTATGTTGAATATCGGTATCCAAAAAAATCATCTCCTGCCGATTTAATGGCACGTTCACATCCAGTTTTTCCTTAAAGCTCTGAAAGCTTTCCCATGCGTTATCCCATTCTTCGCGTATAATAAAGTCAACAATTTCCTGTCTCTGGTGCAGCACTTCCAGCGAATCAGTCTCAAGTAACAGCTGCCCTTCTAGTCCCGTCTTATGATAAAACTGCATAAGCATTTCATAATTTCTGCCAGAAGGTCGATGCGTTCCCGCCTCTATTTTCTCTATCTGTCGCGCAGTCAGATGGTCTGGATTTGCAGCCGATACCTTTGCCGCTGACAATCCCATTGCTTTTCTAAGCATTTTAAGTGTCAGTCCAATTTCATGCGTATTGCTGACACTAATGCTCTGCCACATTCTCTTTTTAGGGTGCGAAAACAACCGATATAATTCCTCAAATGTCTTGAGAAATTCTGTTACCTCTGTCTCTTCTTCCTTGTATTTCTGATCCTCTTTTCCTTTTATGCTAATGCATTCTAACACATTAAGCAGTTCTTCCAAAACAAAAACAACATATCGCTGTGAGTACTGGTGTCTGAGTAGCTCAAGTGCTTCCATTCCATATGAAAGCGCTTTTTCTTCATTGCCTGCATACAATTCGAGTTTCATTCCAAGAAGTGCCACCTGTGGATAAATCAATATCTGAACCTTTGGTTCAAACTTTGCCTGTTTTACATAGTCGGCTACCTTCTTGTGCATCTGCATAGCTTCATCTGTCTTACCGATAAGAAGCAGACAATTTGCCAGAAGCAAAATACTTTCCAACTCACAGGGAGCCAGTAAAAACTTTGACAGCTTCTTTTTTTCCCATCCATCGGGTAATGTACATAGTACCGTCTGCCGTGCGCTTTCCACCAGATGTTCTCCCTCTGATTTTTCACGTTCAACGTCAACGCTCTTGCTCTCAAAACGTTTTTTGTACGCCTGCATCAGAAGAATGGTCTGCATTTTCTTTAAAAACTGCTCTTCAAATGGAGATTTTTTCCGATATTTTTTCTGATACGTTTCTAGTAATTGCTGTGCTTTCTGCGGCTGCTCAAAAATGATCAGACAGATATCCTCACGGTCTCTCCATCCGTTCAATTCCCTTGCATCTGCCATTACCTCAAAATATTCAGTCGGCACACCTAGTCTTTGCAGCAGATAGTCACCTATCATTTTCTTCCATGGTATGTCGCCATTTTCCATTTTCCTAAGCTCAGTTCTGGTGCAGACACCTCTTGATATTTTTTGTTCAGAGATGCCGCGGCGGCATCGTTCCTTATACATGAATTTTCCGCAATATTGGTTGTACCGCCGCAGCCATAGTAATTCCTCTTTGTTCATATATTATTATTCAATCCACACTCTTTTATCTAATGCCGGGCAGCTGATGCATACCTTTACATCTTCTTTTGGCTTTACATAGACAATCAATCTGCCGTTGTGTGTCTTTCTGTGTGACTCGCAGTATGGCGTTAGGTCTGCTAAATCACCGTTTTCTAGTCCGAGAAGTGTTCCTCCTATTACCTCTGCCGTGATTTCCAGATCTTCTGCCGCAAGAACACCATTTTCATCGGTAAGTGAAACCTCGATCTGCATCACTTCTTCCTTATTTATAGTTTCTTCTGCATGCCATACATTTGCAGACAGCTCGACTGCTTTTCCTGCTGTCTGAATGCTGCACTCGGCTTCGCCGCACACTGCCTTAAGTACACCTGGCTCATAAGCAAAACGCCATTCGGTGCAGCCTTCTTTTTCAAGATATGTTCCATCGTGCAATGACTTTTCACCATCAATACCAACTATACTAAGAGAAATAGTTTCTTTTTGCACATTTGTGAAGACGCGTACAACGACATTTTCTCCGTCTGTATAATTCCAATGTGCATTCCACGGTCTCCACTCATGCTCATCACCATCATCTGGGCGTGTCAGGATACAAGCAAATGGTTCTGTGCTCCAGAATGCCTTTCTTCTATAGAAGCCCGGCTTTTCAAATCCTGCAAGATCCATTAAACCAGCTGATGAACCATGAATCGGCCATCCATGTGCCTCTCCAAGATAATCAATTCCTGTCCACAAAAACTGTCCGCTGATATATGCATTGTCGCGCACCGCACACCACTGCTCGTAGCCGCCGCCGTTTTCGCTGCCTAAAAATGGCTTGTCTGGAAAACGTTTGTGGCTTTCCTCATACAGATGCTCTTTATAATTGTAGCCCACAACATCAAGTGCATCAAAAAATCCAATATGAGATGACAGCTCTGGGAAGGCTGCTGCTAATGTAACTGGTCTTGTGGTATCCTGTGTGCGCACAATCGCTGCCAACTCCTTTGCAATTACGCTAAGTCGCTCAGCATTTGGCTTATTCGGGTCATACTGACGCTCCTTTGCCGGCTTGTTGGCATCGTTGTTTCCTGTCATGGTTTCAAATAGTGGATGGCAATATGGGTCATTCGGGTAGTCGATCTCATTTCCAATGCTCCACATAACGATGCTTGGATGGTTGCGGTCACGGCGTACCATATCGGCAAGATCACGCTCATGCCACTCTGGGAAATCTTCTGCGTAGCCCTCATGCTTTGGCGGATATACATTATGACCGGTAGACCACTTATTCTTCGGATTTTCCCACTCATCGAATGCCTCATCCATCATTAAAAGTCCAAGCTCATCACAAAGATCATACAACTCTGGCATATGAGGATTATGACTGCAGCGGATTGCATTGCAGCCGCCTTCCTTCAATTTAAGCAGTCTGCGAAGCCATACCTCACGATACATTGCTGCACCAAGACAGCCGCCATCATGATGAACACATACACCCTTAAACTTTGTTTCCTTTCCATTCAGGAAAAAGCCTTGATCAGCATCAAATGAAAATGTTCTGATACCAACGCGCTCTTTATCTAATACAATCACATTTTCATCTTCTTTTTCAAATGAAATGCAAAGCTCATATAATGATGGTGATTCACAAGACCAAAGCTTTGGTTTTCCAATCATTCCATTTAAATAGAAGGTTTTCTTCTCATGTGCCTCCATTGCAGCAGGTACTCTAGCAAAAACAACTGACTCCTCATCACTTCCACATAGCTTTAGACTAGCAGTCAATGTTCCAATCACACGCTCATCCAGTTCATTTACAATCTCTGCATCTGCACAAACAGCCGCTGACTGCTCATCTGCTCTTGACACATTAAAAGCAACACCATTCCAGACAGCATGAACCTGCTCCTCCACTACAAGGTATGCCTTGCGGTAAATACCAGAGCCTGTAAACCAGCGTGAATCTGCTAAATCAGTATGGCATACACGCACAGTAATCTCATTATCAATCGCGCCAAACTGAACAAAGTCAGTAATATCATAGCTGATCTGTGTATAACCATAAGGACGCTTTCCAATGTGATAGCTGTTGCACCATATTCTACTATTTTTATAGATTCCATCAAATACAACTCTCACGCGCTTTCCCTTATATGCTTCTGGAAGTGAAAAACGCACGCGATACCAGCCAATACCGCCGCTTAAATATCCAGTTCCGCTGGAATTAGTCTGCTCAAACGGCATGTGTACTGACCAGTCATGTGGCAGCGTAACGCTAGTCCACGCACTGTCATCATAGCCCTTGTACCAGCCTTCCGGTACCTCGCCGTAGTGAAACTTCCAGTTCTCGTTCAGTGTAATATATGTTCTATCCATGATTTTTTCTCCTATTAAAAAAGGGCAGACACATTACAATGTCCGCCCCAGCTTCATCAGCCGATATCCGGCTCATCTTTTAAGGTTATTGTTCCTGGCTGTTTGCCGTCTGTCTCGAATACGACGATTTCATTTCGTCCTTCTTTTAACAGCGGTGCCGGAATATAAAGTCTTTTCTGTGGTCCGATCTCCCAGAATCGTCCCAGATTAAATCCGTTTAAGAAAATGCATCCCTTACCCCATCCTTCGAAATCGAGGAAGGTATCTCCCTTTTGGTCCACGTCAAGCGTAAAGTGATAAAATGCCGGAAGTCCCTCTGTATAGCCCTTTGTATAATCGAGCTTTTCGATGTTGTCAAGCGGCAGGCAATACTCTTCCCAGTTTAAGTGAGTGTGACCGTTGATCTGTACGTGTCCGTCGATACCTTTTCTCTGATGCTCCATTCTTGGTCCGAAGTTTACACGTCCCATGTTCTCAACAAGAATATCAAGCGGTGCACCCTTCTTAAAGGTAACTGGCTTTCCATCTTCCTTCGCAAAATCCTCTCCTGCCTTTGCCTCAGAAAGAAGCTGTCTATCATAAAGCGTTACAAGCGGTTTCTGATCGACAAAGAGATTTGCACGGTCATTTGCCTCATACAAACGGATCTTTTCAAGATTCTGCTCTTTCTCAAGCTTTGTATGGTACAAAATATATCCATAATTTTGTCCTAAACGCTCCATAGAAGTCGGGAACTTGCATTTTACAGGTGCTGAAAGATCATCAAGAGATTCAAAGAGTCCAACTCTTGCATCATACTGTAAGGTTCCGTATGCTTTCTTCTCGATCTTTGTGCTGTATGTTACTTCCGGAATCGGTGCATACTTGCGGATAACTTCCTGATAGCGGCGATATTTCTCTGTTATATCACCAGACTCTGTAAGTACGCCATCATAATCATAGGAAGTAACATCTGGTGTCAGCTCATCATAATAATTAGATCCATTCATAAAGCCAAAGTTTGTGCCGCCCTCAAACATGTAAATGTTGACATGGCCAAGCTCAAGCATCTTGTCAAGATCCTTTGTGCTCTCCTCTAAGTTTCCTCTCATATGGCCGCCATTGCCCCAATGATCAAACCAGCCGACCCAGAACTCGGTACACATTAAAGGACCGCCATTTGTATACTGCTTCAATATTTCAAAACGCTCCTCGGTGCGTGAACCAAAGTTTCCAGTCGGAAGAGCACCTTCTAAGTGACCACAGGAAAGAGACTCATGCATAGGTCCATCTGATGTAACAAGAGGTACAACAGTACCAAAATCGATCATGATCTGCTTCATTGTCTCAAGATACTCTGTGTCATCACCATAGTAGCCATACTCATTTTCTACCTGCATCATGATGACTGGTCCGCCGTAGTTTACCTGAAGCGGTGCCAAAACCTTGAACAGTTCTTTATAATAAGAACGAATATGATCTAAGAACGGCTTATAGCAGCCGCGAAGCTTCATGCCATCCTCTGCCAAAAGCCAAGCCGGCAGTCCGCCAAACTCCCATTCTGCACAGATATATGGTGATGGACGAATAATCACCCACAGACCTAACTCCTGTGCTGTTTTTACAAATTTTGCAATGTCGAGCATTCCGTCAAAATGGAACTCGCCCTTATTTGGTTCATGCATGTTCCAAGGAATGTAAGTCTCAACTGTATTGCATCCCATCGCCTTTAATTTTTCCAGACGATCCTTCCAATACTCCGGAACTACACGGAAATAGTGGATTCCACCAGAGATGATCTGAAATGGCTTGCCGTCCAGATAAAAATTGTCTTTGATCTCAAATGTATGTGTCATCATTGCTCCTCTTTCTAAATTATGTTACAAAAAAGAGCAGGATGACCAAAGGTCACCCCGCCCTTTACGCGTTTACTGACCCATTACTGTGGGTAGTTACTATTTTTATTATTCTGCGTCACCGTAAACTTCATTTAACTGCTTCTGAAGCTCTTCGATAACGATATCCATACCTGCATCCTTCAGAGCCTGCTGATACTCAGCAACGATCTCTTCTGCGGTGCCAGTGTACTTACCATATGCGATCTGCTTCATGTAGTTGGTGTTAACTTCCTTGATGTTGTTGATATAGGACTGAATATCATCAACGTTTGCAACAAACTTACCATAAGGATAATCAATTGCTGCATCTTCTAATTCTTTATACATAACATCAATCTTGTCCCAATCCTTTGTAGCGTCACGGATCTCTAACAGATCGTTACGTCCCCACCAGAAGTTAGTTGTAATACCATCAGTATCAGAATTATAGGATTCTGGAGTAATACGAAGACCTTCATCGTTTACATCCCACTGAACACCCTTCTGACCATAGTTGATCAGATCGTAGCACTCAGCATCATTTCTCAGTAAATCATAAACCATCAGAGCTCTCTCTGGGTTCTCAGAACCGTAGGAAACTGCCATTGCACCGTGAGTAATATTCAAAGCAGTAACATTCTTTTCTTCCTCGCCAAACCAGAAGAATCCAACCTCAGCACCCGGTACGTTCTCTGGAGTCTTACTTACAAGATCAGTCCAAGTCTCGGTATGATGCTGTTCAGCAGCAGTCTTGCCAAGCTTGAAGTCCTCTCTATTATCAGAAGAGGTATTGTTCAGAACGTCTGTCTTCCAAACACCCATCTCATCCCATTCCTTCATCATCTTTGCAAATTCTACAAGAGAATCGGTATCAGTATACAGTGGGCTTACAATTGTATACAGATCATCTTTTGTTCCGCCCCAGTAAGCTGCTGCTGCAAGACCATCAATTGATACGAAATCGCTATGGGAAGAAATCCAGCCGCCTGCCATTTGTGAGAACTGTGTGCCATCAGAATCCCAAGGAGTTACAACGCCAAGCTCATCCTTGTTATCGCATACATACTTAAAGTATGTTGTCATATCTTCCCAGCTGTGAACGCCATCCTCAAGACCAGCTTCCTTTGCCCAGTCAAGACGATATGCAAAACCATGATTTGTCCACTGCGCGTAATTATCCTCTGGCATCAGATAAATGTTGTCATTGTACTTACACAGATCCCAGTCTTCCTGCGGAACAGTCTCATAAGTAACTGGTGCGTACTTAGCAAGCATTTCCTCGTCTAACTCAAGGAAAGCACCATTCTTTGCGTTTGGCCATGCATCCAGCCAGTCGATACCAGTACCAACTAAATCTACAGAACCATCCATACGAGCCAGAGTCAGGTTGTAGTTTGACAGATAATCGGTCCAACCAATGTAGTAAATCTGCAGCTCTGCGTTAACCTTCTCTGTCAGGATTGCATTCAGCTCATCTAACATTTTCTGTGTTGCATCGTTTGTCGGTGCATCACCAGTAGTCATGTAATTGATAACTACATGCTCAGATGTATCAACATCTGCCCACTTCTCTGCCCAGACATCATCATAATTTGGAACCTCGCCCGTAGTTGCCTCTGCTGCTGCGCTGCTGGACTCTTCCTCTGCTTCTGCGCTTGTAACCTCTTCTGCTGCTGCGCTGCTGGACTCTTCCTCTGCGAATGCCGGCATTGATGCGAACATTGTTCCTACCATAGATGCTGCCAATGCGGATGCAAGAAACTTCTTCTTCATATTAAAATCCTCCTTCTTTGTGCGAGTCTTCTCCTCGCTTGCTTTCTTTGTTAAGTATCTATTAATGCAGACTATCCTGCTATTAATCAAAAATCATTAGCCCTTTACGGCTCCGACGGTGATACCGCCGATAAAGTAACGCTGTACAAATGGATAAAGCAGAATAACTGGTCCAGTTGCCAAGACTGCATTTGCCATCTTAAGTCCATTTGACGGAAGATCGGACAAGTCAACATACTGACCTGCTACTGTACTCTTTAAGCTGTTTACCTTATTTACGACCTTGTACAGAGTATACTGCAATGGATAAACACTCATCTTCTCACTTAAAAACAGTGATGACTGATACCACTCATTCCAATAACCAATTGCAAGGAACAAACCGATTGTTGCAAGTGCCGGCTTTAACATTGGAAGAATCAATGCTGTGAAAATCTTCATATCACCAGCTCCATCAATCTTACCAGACTCGGTGATCTCATGAGGAATAGACTTTACAAAGTTCTTCATCAAAATGATCAGCCAAGATGACATCAGAAGCGGAAGCCATACTGCTAAGTAGTTATCCTGCAGCTTGTAGGTCTGTGTCATTAACAGGTAGTACGGAGCCAGACCTGCTGAGAACAGTGTTGTAAAATAGATGTAGAATGAGATTGCATTGCGGAATGGGAAATCCTTTCTCTGCAAAGCATATCCAGTCATGGAAATGATGCCCAGACCAACGAGTGTACCAGTTAAGGTCATCGTAATAGTCAGTCCATAAGACTTCCAGATTGCACCACCCTGAAGTACCATCTCATAAGCCTTTGTTGTAAACTGCTTCGGGAACAGCTGTGCTCCTTCTATACGGATCACTTCCTCAGCTGTAAATGAGGTTCCAATAATAATCAGGAATGGTAACACGCAAGCCAACGCATAAAGTGTAACTACTACATATCCTATTGTACGGATTATGATATCGGAGCGATCCAGCTTGATTTTCGTACCTTTTACTGTCGATTTTGCCATTTCTTTCTCCCTCCTTAGAATAATGCGTACTCAGGATCGATCTTCTTAACAGCAAAGTTGCTTGCCATAACGATACAGAATCCGATGATTGACTGATACAGACCGACTGCAGATGCTGTTGAGAAGTTAAAGTCTGTGATTGTACTTCGATATACGTATGTCTCGATAATATCCGTTGTATCATACAACAGTGAATTTGTACCAACAATGTTGTAGAACAGACCGAAGTTTCCTTTTACGATACCACCAAGTGCGAACAAAAGTAAGATAACGATTGTGCTTCGAAGACTTGGCAGAATAATGTAGCGAATCTTCTGGAAACAGTTTGCGCCGTCCACTTTTGCTGCCTCGATGATGGAAGTATCAATACCACAGATAGATGCGAAATAAACAACTGAGTTATAACCAGTTACCTGCCACAGATATACGGCAATTAAGATTGGTGGCCATACACTCTTATCGGAATACGGCTGCCATTTTTCCATACCCAGCTTTACTAAAATACCATTGATAAATCCGGTATCGTAGTTTAACAGGTTGAATACAAGGAAACCAACAAGAACCTGTGAGATGAAGTATGGAAGGAACATCAATGTCTGTGAAACCTTCTTAAAATACTTATTGTGGATCTCGTTTAACAAAACTGCCATTAACATCGCAATGATGTTTCCTAAGAAGATGAAAGCCAAGTTGTAAAGAATCGTGTTCTTTGTCAGGCCGAGGAGCTTTCCAGACTGCATCAAGAACTCAAAGTTTTTCATACCTACAAACTTGCTTCCGAAAATACCGTCTCTGTAATTGTACTTAACGAATGCCACATAGATACCTGGGAGCGGCATGTAGTTAAATGCAAAGAAGAATACGATTGCCGGTACACACATCAGTGTCAGTACACGATACTTTTTAAGGTTATAGAAAAAGCCATGCTTTCTCTTGTACTGATACTGGGGTAAAGTTGATGTTTGCTTTGCCATGTTACCCTCCTTAATAATAATAAAGAATAAAATTTGAATTTCAGCCACTGCTGCGCTCGCGGTTATAAAGTTATTTTGACGCATTTATGAAACCGCTTTCATCTTTCTCATAAAAAAATAAATTCATGTCACATTATGTATATTTTCTATCAGAAAGGTGAGGTTTCATTCGTGCATTTCAACTATCCTTGCTGAAACCCTTTTCATAGTTTTATTATATATTTTTTATCTGATATGTCAACATATTTTTGCGCATTCTAACATCTTTGTAATAACTCACCAATATACAAGCCTTTTTATTATGCATATTTTACAATTAAAATAGGAGTGAACATATGTCACTCCTTGATTTCTTGTTATACTAGCCTATTTTGCCTATTTTCTGTCTTCCTTTGACCTTATGAAACCACTTTCATATTCCTCAAATATTTTCTTCAGGCACATGTGTGCAGGAATCTCTTACGCTAATACCAACCGGAACCATATAGTCCTCAGGGCATGTCTCGTTCTCTGATGCACGGATTGCTGCCTCTACAAGATGCTTTGCAAACTCTGTATAGTTGGCTCCTACTGATGTCAATGCCGGTGTCAATGCACCTGACAGGTACGTATTATCAAATGCTACTACTGAGATATCCTGCGGAACACGAAGTCCTTCATCGTGAATTGCCCTAAGTACACCTGCTGCCGTAAAATCGTTGATTGCCACTATTGCTGTTGGTCGATCTGGATTTTTTAAAAGCTCTTTCGTACAGTTGTAACCGCTGTCATTAGAATAATCAATGGAATCAAATACGTAATCTTCACGATATACAATTCCTCTTTGCCTAATCATTGTGCGATATCGCATACGCTTTTCCAGTGTAGACTTCGCATCCTTTCGTCCGCCAATTATTGCAATCTTTTCATGACCAAGACTAAATAAATAGTCCATCGCCAGATCCATGCTGCCGCCCTCATCAAGATGTATCTTACAATTTCTCACACCTACAGGACGATTTGTTGCTATAATTGGTGTGCTTTCCAAGATATGATTTAGCTGTTCTACATATTCTTCATCTACCGCAATTCTGTCTATTACACCGCCAACTACAATAATTGCATCCACCTGCTGCTCATACAACTTCATTAACTGCTTTTTTTCAAGCTCTGGATCACCCAACGACGTAAGCATCAACAGCAGATAACCTGCTTTATCTGCTGCTTTTTCACATTCTGTCGCTACCGCTGAATAGAATGGGCTGTAAATATCAGCAATCATTAGACCAATCGACCTTGTTTTTGAGTTACTAAGACCTTGTGCCAGCGCATTTGGTGTGTATCCATATTTTTGTATCACGCTTTGTACTTTTTCACGCTTTTCTTTACTGACTCTGGCGTTATTGGTCAGCACGCGCGAAACTGTTGCCGGAGATACACCAGCCTCTTTTGCGATTGTATAAATATTCGCACGCTCTTTTGCCATAAATGTACCATGCCTTTCTGTCACCCGCTGTGCAATTTTTATTCAAGCTGTCCTTTGCAAGCGGTTTCAAATCTCTTTTCTTTAACTATACATGATATTTTTTTCTTTGGCAATGGAAAATTTTCCTATTTTCAAGGAAATTTGTGTTTCAACAGTTCACTCGTCCTGCAAGATCTGAACAAATTTCATGCTTGCATAGAAATTTGACAGATCAGCAGGACGAAGTGGACGCTACGAAAGCCCTTCGATGCAGTGATTTCGTCGGCAGATTAAATAATAGCAAAAAACCACTGGAGATCATATCATCATTCCCCAATGGTTTTTTATACAAATTTATAGCTTTTATGCGTTCTTGTAGCGATTGTACTCGTCTACGCAAAGAATCTTTCTTGCCAGTTCGACTTCTTCCTTGGTTGGAGTCGGTACACCTTCAAGACCATACTTGATTCCAAGCTCTTTCCATTTGAATACTCCGAGTGTATGGTATGGAAGTACATCGATACGATATACATTATTTAAGGTGCTGATGAACTCATGAAGTTTTGTCAGTGACTCTTCGTCGCTGTTGATGCCTGGTACAAGCACGTGACGGATCCAGATTGGCTTATTGATATCGGAAAGATATCTTGCCATGTCAAGGATATTCTCGTTTGTCTTGCCAGTCAACGCCTTGTGCTTTTCTGGATCAATATGCTTTAAATCAAAGAGAAGCACGTCGGTATTTGTCATCAGTTGCTCTAACTGTCCGAAGAATGGCTCTTCTCTCGTAAATGGCTCTCCTGCGGTGTCGATACATGTATTGATCTTTAACTTCTTTGCCTTTGCAAAAAGATCGTTCATGAACTCCATCTGTAAAAGTGGCTCTCCTCCACTTACAGTGATGCCGCCCTTGTCGCCCCAATAATTTCTATAACGAACTGCCTTTTCTAAAATTTCGTCAGCTGTTAAAAGCTGTACGTCTTTCTTTGCCCATGTATCTGGATTGTGGCAATATTTACAGCGCAAATTGCAGCCATTTAAAAATACGAGATAACGAACTCCTGGTCCGTCTGCAGAACCAAAAGATTCCAAAGAATGAACAATGCCTTGAATCATAATTTTTTTCCTTTCTTGTTTTGTGAACTTCATGTCTTCACGTTTACTATTATTTTGTAGTAAAACAGGCGGGAGTGCCAAAGCACCCTCCGCCTGTATTAGTTTTATAAATTTACAGCAAATCTATTCTGATTTGTTCAGATCGAAATCAATCGAGTCTGTCACTACTCCTAATTACAGGAAGGAATGGCAAGTTCTCTTGATAACGTCGTCCTGCTGCTCCTTGGTCAGATCGATGAACTTAACTGCATAACCAGATACACGGATTGTGAAGTTAGCATACTCTGGCTTCTCCGGATGTGCCTGGCAATCCAGAAGCTTCTCAACACCAAATACGTTTACGTTTAGGTGATGAGCACCATTTGCAAAGTAGCCATCCATAGCCTGTACAAGGTTGTTTACGCGCTCTTCGTCAGTGTTTCCAAGTGCACTCGGGTTGATGGTCTGGGTATTGGAAATACCATCCAGAGCCCACTCGTATGGCAGCTTAGCAACAGAGTTCAGAGATGCAAGCAGACCGTTCTTCTCAGCGCCGTAAGACGGGTTAGCACCTGGAGACAGTGGCTCACCAGCTGGACGACCATCCGGAAGAGCACCAGTAGCCTTACCATAAACTACGTTAGAAGTAATGGTCAGGATAGAGGTTGTCGGCTCAGAGTTACGATAGGTGTGACGCTTCTTGATCTTGGTCAGGAACTGTCTTAACAGCTCTACAGCGATGTCATCTGCACGATCATCATCGTTACCGTAGCGTGGGAAGTCTCCCTCGATCTCATAATCAACAACCAGACCGTCCTCATCACGTACAGTCTTAACCTTTGCGTACTTAATAGCACTTAAGGAGTCAACTGTGTGAGAGAATCCTGCGATACCAGTAGCGAATGTACGACGTACATCAGTATCAATCAGAGCCATCTCAGCTGCCTCATAGTAGTACTTGTCATGCATATACTGGATCA
>OJRX01000154.1_pt1 | contig 91020 bp, 85 predicted proteins | sample 1599301 | NCBI WGS metagenome assembly OJRX01 (sample SAMN04168656, study PRJEB22393) | human gut metagenome | biome: human gut microbiome; feature: stool | host: Homo sapiens | collected 2014-03-17 | reverse complement strand
GGCCACGGACCGGCCCGCGAACAGGCTCTCCATCACCGTGTTTCCCGCCACGACGATCTCGTTCAGCGCTTCCGGCGGACGGTTCGCGGCGGCCAGGGCGGCCTCCACCAGGGACCAAATCTGCTCCCGGATGCGCCCGGACAGCTCCTTCAGCCCTTCGGGCGTATCCATCGTGTGCTGGATGCGGCTGATGACGTCCGCCCCATAGGGGGCCTGGGCGTTCCAGGCCCGCTGGGCGGCCAGCTCCCTTCCGTCAGCGCGGTCATACAGCTTGGCCACCACCGTAGTGGTGCCCAGGTCCACCGCCGCGGACAGGCCCGTCCGCCCCGGCTGACAGGGGGGCGGGGGGAGGGTGTCCCCTAAGATCACCCCGGAGACCGTCTCGGGCAGCACCACCTGCTCCCCGCCCTGGGGGAAGACCTTGCAGGCCAGCCTGGGCGCGCCGTTTACCTGGACCCGGCACTTGCCGCACCGGCCCCGGCCCCCGCAGGCCGCCGGGAGGGAGAAACCCGCCCGCCGCAGGGCGGACAGCAGACTCTCCCCGGACTGGACGGGGATGTCATAGATTTTTTCCCCCTGCCGGACCTGGACCCTTGACACAGACCTCACCCCCCGAATATAATGAATGAAATATAGTTTATTTTAGGCAACCTCGGTTTGCTTTGTCAAGGGGATTTGCAGCAATGACCGATCTTATTTCCCTGGCCCGACAGAACGGGTTTACCCATGTGGCTCCGGTGGACCTGTCCGCCGCCGTCCCCTTGAAGGAAGTGCGGGACATGTGTACTGCGGACCGGTGCGGCTGCTTCGGCAAAAACTGGGCCTGTCCCCCCCACTGCGGCACGGTGGAGCAGGCCGCACGGCGGCTGGCTCAGTATCATGCCGGGGTGCTGGTCCAGACCACTGGGGCGTTGGCCGACCCCTTTGACTACGACGGCATGACCGCCCTGTCCCGGCTTCACCGCAGACGATTTCTCAACTTTGCCCGCCAGGCCCGGCTGGTCTCCCCCGGCTGTCTGCCCCTCGGTGCCGGACCATGCACCCTGTGCGCCCGGTGTACCTGCCCGGACAAACCCTGCCGCCGCCCCAGGCAGCGCCTGTCCTCGATGGAGGCCTATGGCCTGTTCGTCAGCGACGTGTGCGTCCGTTCGGGCCTCTCCTACAACTATGGCCCCAACACCCTGACCTATACCGCCTGTGTGTTTTATAAAAAGGGATTGCAAAACGGCATAATTTAGAAGAAATCCTCTGTTTCCCGCCGTTTTTCCGGGGAGCAGAGGGAGCTGGATGATTTGGAAGAATTCAGGGGGCCACCCTGTCATAAAAAAAGACAGTGGACACAGGAGGATGAGGCGGGCTATCAGCTCTACCAGCAGGAAACAGATCCGAAGAAACGCACCTTTCGGGTATGGTATCTCATTGCCAATCCCCGGGGCCTGCCGAAAGAGTTTGTCCAGAAAGAACTGGAATTCCGGTGGAAGCTGTTCCCGGAGAAGAAGGAGGAAAGCAAATGAGCAATAAATTGTTCCAGCAGAACCTGGATGACAAAAAAGGCCACCAGCCCGGCGGCCCCTATCTCATTCAGATGCTATTTAAAGAGCCGGTGGACATGCCGGACAAAGAGAAAATGACTGCCGTAATGGGGAAACACATCGGATCAGCAGAGTGCTTCTGTTATGATAAGAAAATGGCTGGCTTTGCCGCTCTGGATCATATAGCGGAATTTCAGGACGGCAAGTGCCCGGTACAGCTGATGGTGATGAAATGCGACAAGTTCAAGGGCAAAGGCTTTGATGCCTTTCTGATGAGCCAGATGTGGGACTGCCAGGAGGACCGTGACCGGATCTTCCGGGAGTGCAAATATCAGGTGGTGGCCACCGATATGCTGACTGCGGCGCTTTCAGCGCTGGAGCGTGCCAACCTGGATGCCGACTTTCTGGAGGCTCTGGCAGAGCTGTACCCCACCTGTGAGGCGTTCTATTTCCAGAACTGCGGCAAGCTGTTTCTGGCAGAGGATGTGCGCTCCCATCAGATTGAGGGGCCGGATCGGTTCATCCGCTTTGGCGTCAATGTCCGTTTCTTCAACATCGAGGGCACGGAGGATATGCTCATCGACACGGTGGGCATGAGCACCCTGTTTTTGCCGGATCTCCAGTACCACTTCCACGGCATGGACCCCAACTGGGTGGTAAACCACGCCTATAATGCAGCGTCCTATATTCTGGAGCATGATAACCCCATTCAGGATGGGGAAACCATAGACGGCGTGGCGGATGGCCAGATGTGCCGGGAGATCCAGTGGAAGTGCCAGTATGAGGACGCCCTGATCCAGCCGCCCAGAGGGGTGCTGGACATCAACATGGGAAACTATGCTTCGGGAGGACGCTGAATGAATGGCGTTGTGCTCCTGGTAGGCGGACTTCTGCTTGTGGCGGTGATCAAGCTGATTATAGATCGAAATTGGATCGGCCTGCTTCTCTGTGCTGTCGCCCTGCTTCTGGTCTTTGGGGCTGGACACCATACAAAATAGGCCATTTTAAGAATCGAGGAGGTGAAGTATGCAGAATTCAACAAATATGCGGATACTGGAATTACTCCGGTTTCTCTATGAGCGGACCGATGAAAACCATCCCGCCACAGTATCTGACATCATTGCCCATCTGAATGGAAAAGGAATTCAGGCAGTGCGGCAGACTGTTTACGCAGATACCAATGCGCTGATCGATGCGGGGATTGATATTGTGGTGGTTAAGAGTACCCAAAACCAATATTTTATGGGAAACCGCCTGTTTGAGTATCCAGAACTGAAAATGCTGACAGACGCAGTAGCATCCTCGAAGATCATTTCTGCCAAGAAGTCTGAGGAGCTGGTGCAGAAATTATGCCGTCTGACCAGTCTACATCAGGCAAAGCAGCTTCAAAAATTTGCTGCTTTATCCAGCCGTGTCAAACCGCATAATGAAAAGGTTTACTACATCATTGACAATATCCAAACAGCGATTGGAAACCATCAGCAAATTCGGTTCCAATACTATGAATATACTCAAGAAAAAAAGAAAATCTTAAAGCATGATGGATATTATTATGTCGTAAATCCTTATGCGCTTGAATGGAAAAATGACCATTACTATTTGATTGGATTTTCTCTGAAGCATCAGAAAATTGCTCACTTCCGTGTAGATCGGCTAACAAGTGTAGAAAATCTGGAAACTTACTTTATGCCGATAGAGGGATTTGATGTAGCCTCCTATACAAATAAAATGGTTGATATGTTTACATCGGAGTCATCGAAGGAAGTAACCCTTCTATGTGAAAACGAATTGATGAGAGTAATCATAGATCATTATGGAGAAGATGCTGCTGTTGATAGGTATGATGATACACACTTCACAGCCAAAATTGAAGTGAACCCCAGTGGAACTTTTTATGGCTGGATATTCAAATTCAAAGGGAAAATAAAAATTCTCTCTCCCAAAGAGTGCATTACGGAAATGCAGCAAATCGCTCAGGAATTTATATAGCGCAAAAGAGGTGTTATTGATTTTTAACACCTCTTTTCAAATGAAATTTTTATCCTTGAAGTGAACAGATGTTCGATATACAATATAAGCAAGATGTTCGCAGTTCGTCGAACAAATGAGAGGTGAATGCTGTGGGCAATATAACTTTTGGATCATTTATAGCCGAGAAACGCAAGGCGCACAAATTCAATTTACGCGATACAGCCAAGCATTTGAATATTGCTTACGGTTATCTGTGTGATATTGAGCAAAGCCGCCGTCCTGCTCCCACTGGAGATTTTGTGGAACGCATCTCTGCCTTTCTGAATTTGGATAAATCAGAACATGAGTTGCTTTTGGATCTGGCTGCAAAATCACGCAATACAGTATCTGCTGATTTGCCAGACTATATCATGGAAAAAGATATTGTTCGGGCAGCCTTGCGTGTGGCAAAAGAAGTAGATGCTACCGATGAAGAATGGCAGACATTTATGAAAATGCTAAAGGAGCGTAAACGATAGGGGGGAGAGCTTTGTCAATTCCACAAATCCGTACAGAAGCAATCGAGGCAGTAGGGCGAAAAATCCTGATGGAATATGATCCCTCTCTGCTATCCGGGCAACCATGTCCTGTGCCAATCGAAACCATTATCGAGACAAAGTTTGATCTAATCCTGGAGTTTCATACACTAAGAAAAAACCCCAAGATATTAGGGGAAACAATTTTCGATGACGGTGCTGTTGTCTTATATGACCAGATACAGAGACAGTATCGAATGATTGCAGTAAGAGCCGGTACAATCTTAATTGATGAACGGCTTTGTGATCCGTCAAAATTAGGGCGGCTCCGTTTTACCTGTGCCCATGAGCTGGCTCATTGGGTACTACATAAGAAGTTGTACTCTGGTACTGGAGATGTTGCTGCTTATAACGGAAATGTTTCTTCCGACGAAAGTCATGGCATAATTGAGCGTCAGGCGGATACTCTGGCTTCTGCTCTGCTGATGCCTTTACCGCAGATCAAAAAATGTTTTTACCGGCTTAAAATAGGCCGGACAGATGAACAGCTCATTGCTGAAATGGCAAATATTTTTGAGGTTTCCAAGCAAGCAATGCAGATTCGTCTAAAATCCAGAAACCTGATATAACCAAATGGGGGAATAGAGAGAGGCACTGCCCTCTCTCACGCTCCTCTGCTATGCTATTTTGTACCTAATATGTTCGCAATATTACGAACAAGGAGGGATGTTCTATGAGAAAAGAAAGCACAACAATCCAAAAATGTAACAGCAGGCTAACAGCTTTGGGGCTTAACAGCGACGCTGCGTTTCATAGAAGTAAGCTGATTCTAAAGATTTACCGTGATGTAGTCTGGGTTCTGAGTGAACGGGCAGAAGAATTACAAGAAACTGCTTGGATTATGGGAGAACAAGATATAGAGTCTGGCCTCTGCTATCTTGAAAATTTTGCACCAGATATTGAACTGCAAGCCTTTGAAGAAAAAGTTTGCTGCCTTGTTCAAAATCAAATGCTAGTCAATATTATTGACCGTGCACTCCTTCGTCTGAAACGGTATCCGGATCGAGGAGAACTTTACTATGAAATTTTGACTAAGCAATTTATCTATCGGTTCAACAGTACAGAGAAAGAATTGCTGGAAGAACTAAATATAGAGCGCAGTGTCTTTTATGACCGAAAACGAGAAGCCATCTATTTATTTTCTGTTTGCTTGTTTGGATATTCTATTCCAGAAGTCCTGGAGGAGCTGCCCCGACTAAATCCCGACTAAATCCCGACAAATCCCCGACCTAATCCCTACTCCCTTCCGACTTCCGACCTGCTATACTTGTTATAGTGGCAGGAATGCGCTAAATTGAATACTTTTCTACATAAGGCCCGGCATTAACCGGGCTTTTTTCATTCCTGCTGCAATATGGCGGCAGGAACATGGCTGGAGGTGAAAACACTTCCGGCCTTTTTCTTTGCCCGGTATTAGGAGGCCGGTATGCGCTGGGAGGCGTACATAGCAAAATATCCATGACACCGTTCAAATTCGCTGACTACCAAGAATTTGAACGGAGGAAAGGATATGACGAGAGTATTCATTTGGAAAAATAACAGCCCACAGGAATGGGAGGAAATCAGTTTTTCAGCGTTCAGTAAGGCACGCCGCAATGGTTGCTTTACTGGGCGCTTTTTTGTTGAAACAGTCAAAATGTTCCGTGATGAAGATGACCGCATTATCATGGAATGTTCTCGCAAAGATTTTGAAAAATACCAACAGGAGGACCGCCACAGCCGCTATCTCCAGGAACATGAGAAAAGTCGCTCTATATTCCCGGCTTCTCATGTGGGAGATCGTGACGGCACAGAGGAAGGTTATCAGGATACAGATTTGTTTGTGGATGAATCTGTTGATACTGCGGAACAAGCTATTCAGAATTTACTTCTTGAGGATTTACACCAAGCTCTATTGAAACTGAGTCCAGCAGAACGAGATTTTATATTGTCCTATTATGAAATGAAAATACCAAATGCAACTTGTTTAGCCCAACGATATGGTATTACTCGGCAAGCCGCAGATAAGCGATTGAAAAAAATTGAAGAAAAAATAAAAAAGTTGGTTGCGATTTTCTAAAAAAGTGGCAGTAGCAAGTGAGAGGGAAATCCTTTCACTTGCACCTTGACAACCTCATATACGAATCATTAAGTTTGATCCTCTTTGGGCGTAATAGCCGCTACATCAGCGGTATATTTTCTGAGAGCTGCCACTCGCATAACAGGCCAACCCATTTTTGCTGTATAGATGAGTTTTCGGTTTATCAGAAATATATCAGGCTGGAATACATCGGATGGCATCCGGTCATGGCATAACAAGGAGGAAAGCTCTCTTACAGCCATAGTCCGAGCGTGATAATAACCGTCGCAGGCCATGGGTAAGACCAAACGAAGTGGAGGTGAAACTCCTGAGAAGCAGGCCAGCCACCTGCGGCTTAATGATTACCCAAATCCCTGGGGTGTCGTGGACAAGTAAGGGATAAAACAGGCGCTAAATTGAAGGAGACTCTGTAATTTGCAGAGCCTCCTTCTTACATAATCAAATCTCAAAACATAGGAGGATGAACATGAAAGAAGATTGGATTTATAAGCGTGGGGATTTATATTATGCCAATTTGAACCCTTATTTTGGATCAGAGCAAGGCGGCACCCGTCCTGTCCTGGTTCTTCAAAACAATGTGGGGAATTTTTTCTGCCCCACTTTGATCGTAGCTCCACTCACCAGTAAATGGATTAAGAAAAAGGAGCTGCCCACACACTATGCACTGGAGAGCGTTCCAGAGCTTGGACTGAAATCTGTTGTTCTGCTGGAGCAAATTAAAACGATTGATAAAAGGCGTGTTTTATCGTACATTGGGCGCGTATCTCGCGAAGAAATGAGAGCGATTGATGATGCTCTGCAAGTTAGTTTAGATATTCATATTCCGGAGGAAATGGAGGCTCCGTAAGGCCACTTACCGGATAAAGGAGGCGTTTTTATGTTTGAAGCAAGAACTGCGGAATTGAACCGCTTTAATGAACAAAATCCTGTCAGCTATGACAAAAGAACCTATACGGTCGATGAGATTCAGGACATTCTGGGTATCAGTCGTCCCACAGCATATAATCTGGTAAAACAGGGTGTATTCCACAGCGTCAGAGTCGGCGGTCATATCCGCATTTCCAAAAAGAGCTTTGATGACTGGCTGGATCACGCAGATGAATGATTTGTCAAGGATGCCGATCTCCAAATCGACATCCTTAACTTTTTTTCTGCTTTCTCTTACAATGAGGCCATAGCAAGAAAAACTTTATAGAGGAGGCAAAAGCCATGCAAAAACAAAGAGTAAAGACCAGTATGTCTGTACCAGAGATGGGCAAAATGCTTGGGCTTGGTAAAGTAGAATCCTACTGGTTGGTTAAAAAGAACTATTTCAAAACAATTCAAGTGGCCGGACGAATGAGAGTTATGCTGGATAGCTTTGAAGATTGGTATGCCGGCCAGTTCCACTATAAAAAAGTGGATGGTACACCGCCCGGAGAGAAATGGAGGCATACTACGATGTCAGTTCCGGAAATGGCGGATCTTTTGGGGCTGAAATCTGGCACAGCTTATGACCTTGTTAAAAGGGGCTATTTTGAGACGACCTTGATTGATCGAAGAATTCGTATCATTACCAGCAGTTTTGAAGCCTGGTATCAAAAGCAAACTCATTATGTGAAAATCTCAGAAAGGAGCAATGAAAATGGCATCTATCGTGAAGCGTAAAAGCAAATATTCTGTGGTGTATGATTACACAGATGAAAACGGAAAACGCAGACAGCGTTGGGAAACCTTCAGCACAAATGCAGAAGCAAAAAAACGAAAAAAGCAAATTGAGTATGAGCAGGACTCTGGAACCTTCTTTATTCCTACGGCAAAGACCCTGAACGATCTGCTCGATGAATATATGTCCATCTATGGTGTAAATACCTGGGCAATGTCAACATATGAAAGCCGCCGTGGTCTGGCGAGAAACTACATAACTCCTATTATCGGAGATATGTTACTATCCGACATCACTCCAAGGATGATGGATAAGTATTACCGTGATCTGCTCTCTGTGAAAACGGTAAGCGTCAACAACCGCAAACCCACAAGCGAATATCTGACCCCGCATACAGTAAGAGAAATTCACAAGCTACTTCGCAGTGCCTTTAATCAGGCGGTGCGTTGGGAACTAATCAGCCGTAACCCTGTCCTGAATGCGACACTTCCCAAAGAAGAACATAAAGAACGGGATATATGGACTGCCGAAACGCTGAGCAAGGCTATGGAAGTCTGTGATGATCCTATCCTCTCCCTTGCCTTAAATCTGGCGTTCTCCTGCTCTTTACGCATTGGTGAAATGCTGGGCCTTACCTGGGACTGCATTGATATTGCACCACAGAGCATAGAAAATGGTTCAGCTTATATATTCGTCAACAAAGAGCTGCAACGGGTTACACGAGGTGCATTGGACGATTTGAGCGACAAAGGTGTTATTAAGAAGTTTCCACCTTGCATAGCCAGTACCCATACTGCTCTGGTCCTGAAAGAGCCTAAAACCAAAACCAGTATTCGCCGCGTGTACCTGCCGAAAACAGTTGCCTATATGCTGGTAGAGAGAAAAAAAGAAATTGATGAGCTGATGGATCTGTTTGGAGATGAATACATCGACAATAACCTGGTCTTTTGCTCCAGCAATGGCCGTCCGATGGAAAGCCAGGTGATTAACCGTGCTTTCAATAAACTTATCAAAGAAAACGGACTGCCTCATGTTGTATTCCATTCTCTCCGTCACTCCAGTATCACCTACAAGCTGAAACTCAATGGTGGCGATATGAAATCCGTCCAGGGCGACTCTGGTCATGCTCAGGTAAAAATGGTTGCAGATGTCTACTCTCACATCATCGACGAGGATCGCTGCATAAACGCTCAGCGATTGGAGGAAGCATTTTACTCATCCAAGACTCCTGACCCTGTTGAAGATACAGAGCCTAAAACTGCGGATACTGCCGTCACTGAAAGTGATGAAAGTGATGCAGCGAAGATACTGGAACTGCTTAAAAATCCCGAAACTGCCGCACTGCTCAAGCAGCTGGCAAAAGCTTTATAAAGTCCCTCCCTCAGAAGAACGCCTCTCACTTTGTGAGAGGTTTTCTTCGTTTGAACCACTTTGCACAGTGACCAAACACTTTTTTTGTTAGCAAGGTTCTGAAAGCATTTTTGAGCGATGTTAGCAAATTCGCGATTTTGTTTGCAACTTCCTCTAATTTCTGCTAACAAATGTTTGCAAGTTCCTTTGGTAAAAATCGAACCTCTGACTTACCGCCTTTCTTAGCAAAAGGCCAAATCTCGTTAGCAAATGTTAGCAAACCAAGGTTTTTTGCAAAAAAGCCACAAAAGCCGCAGAAATAAGAAAAGCCGAAAACCCTGATAAATCAAAGGTTTTCGGCGTGTTTGCTGGCGTCCCTGGCGGGATTCGAACCCACGGCCTTTCGCTTAGGAGGCGAACGCTCTATCCTGCTGAGCTACAGAGACTTATATTAAATTGAGACTGGCAACGATCACTTTTCCCCGTAAGGCAGCTGGTAGAGCACAACCTTAGGAGGCGTGTGCTCTATCCAGCTGAGCTACTGAGACAGGTAACAGTTGCTATTATACCTGTTTTCCGCCCGGATTGCAAGTGCCCGCTGCAATTCTGTGCCCGGTTTCTGATTTTACAGGATGGGCATGAACCACTCCACGGTCTCCGACTACGGGGAAATCGAACATTCTGAAAACAGCAGAAAAAGCGGGCAACAAAAACAGACCGTCAAAAAATTGCATTCTTGCCCTATTGTGTGTGTAGGGGCGACCATTGGTCGCCCGTCAACTTACCGCAGCAACGCATTTTCCGGGATAGTTTCTTGCAAGGCAAACGGGCGCGGGCGAGCAATGCTCGCCCCTACAAGAGTTTTTCGACAGCCTGAAAAAATCCAACCGCCCGGAAGCAGTTGGACATCTCTATAAAACGCACTTTGAAAATCGGTCATCGCCTTTGCCGATTTTGTGCGATACAGCAAAGAAAAAAGCTGCGGCAATATCTTTGCCACAGCTTTTTGGTGGGAGCTGGTGGATTCGCAAGCCGCGGTCTAAAAAACAGTCCGCAGGACTGTTTTTTGCCGTCTGCGGACGGCCGACCTGTTCGAATCCTACCAGCTCCAGCACAAAAAAGAACCCGCAACCTAAGTTGCGGGTTCTTTTTGGTGGGAGCTGGTGGATTCGAACCACCGAAGCATTAAGCAGCAGATTTACAGTCTGTCCCCATTGGCCACTCGGGAAAGCTCCCATATTTTGTTTTGTGTCTGCCGTGTCACCCGGCGACGTATGTTATTATAGCAAAGGTGTTTCCAAATTGCAAGCCTTTTTTTGAATTTTTTTGAGATTTTTTCAAAAAAGTTTGTTTTGCTCGCAGCATCGTGCAAAAACTATACTTGACATCCTTTTGCGGTTAGCGTACATTTATATATAGTAGAATATATAAGCAACGGGAGGTTTTTACAATGGCGATTCGTGTTGGTATTCTGACTTCCGGCGGCGACTGCCCCGGCCTGAACGCTACCCTGCGCGGCGTGGCCAAAGCGTTGTACCACCGCATGGGCGATAAGGTCGAGATCGTCGGCATCATGAACGGCTACGACGGCCTGATCAACGGCAACTTCCGGGAGATGTCCCCGGACGAGTTCTCCGGCATTCTGACCGTGGGCGGCACCATTCTGGGCACCAAGCGCACCCCGTTCAAAAAAATGCGCGTGGTCGAGGAGGACAAGGTGGACAAGGTTGCCGCGATGAAGAAAAACTACCGCGCCGCCAAACTGGACTGCCTGCTCTGCCTGGGCGGCAACGGCACCCACAAGACCGCGAACCTGCTCAGCCAGGAGGGCCTGAACATCATCGGTCTGCCCAAGACCATCGACAACGACATCTACGGCACCGACGTGACGTTCGGCTTCCACACTGCTGTGGACATCGCCACCGAGGTCATTGACCGCATCCACACCACCGCGGGCAGCCACAGCCGCGTCATGTGCATTGAGATCATGGGCAACAAAGCCGGCTGGCTGACGCTGTACTCCGGCATTGCGGGCGGTGCGGACATCATCCTGCTGCCGGAGCTGCCCTACGACATCAAGAAGGTCGCCGCTGCTGTCGAGAACCGCGCCAAGGCGGGCAAGAATTTCTCGATTTTGGCCGTTGCCGAGGGTGCCTTCTCCACCGAGGAGGCCAAGATGAAGCGCAAGGAGTGGACCGCCAAGCGCGCCGAGGCCGGTTACACCACCGCCACAGCCCGCATTGCGAAGCAGATCGAGGAGATGACCGGTGCCGAGACCCGCATCTGCGTGCCCGGCCACATGCAGCGCGGCGGCAGCCCCAGCGCCTATGACCGCGTGCTGGCCACCCAGTTCGGCTCCTACGCTGCCGGTCTCGTGGCGGACGAGCACTACGGCGTGACCGTCGCCATGGTCAACCGCCATGTGACCGCCAACCCGCTGGCCGACATTGCCGGCAAGACCCGCGGCGTGCCCGGCGACTGCGACATGCTGAACGTCGCCCGTGCCATGGGCATCAGCCTGGGCTGATTTTTCCTGCAAATCACAACCGCTCCCCTGCCATTTTCCGGCAAGGGAGCGGTTGTTTTTATTCCAGTTATTCCAGATAAAAATCCCGCAGCGCCTTCAGCCTTGCGGCGTCAAGGCCGAATTCATCGGCAAAGTACGCCTCATAGCTCGGGTAGCGCCGCAAAATTTCGTCGATGGCTCCTGCGCCCATCGGTTCGCTGACGCCCTCGACGGGCAGCAGCAGATCGCGCTCGGCGGCGGGCTTATCCGCCAGGAAGCGCTCAATGATTTCGCGGCGGTAGACATTGGTCAGCATATAATCGGCCAGCGCGTCCGCGCGGGAGACGCCCAGCGCCAGCAGGATCAGCATGGCCCCGATACCTGTGCGGTCCTTGCCGCAGGAGCAGTGGAACAGCACCGGCACGCGGCGGCCCTCCAACAGGGCAAACAGCGCGTGGTAGGCCGGATTGCGGAACGGCATCTCCCGGTACAGAGCGCTGAACCACTCAAAATCGTGCACCGGGCGGCCTACACTGCGCTCAAAGGCTTCCTTTTCCTGCCGCAGGCGCTCGATGCCCTGACCGGAAAAGTTCATCTCGGTGCCGTCGGCGTTGCGCATACCGCAGACGCGCCGGTAGTGCGCCCCCGGGACCGCCGGATCGGGGTGCGCAGCGCTCTCCCCTGCACTGCGCAGGTCCAATATCTCCCGCAGGCCCAGCGACGCCAGCCGTGCGTGGTCGGCCTCGCTTTTCAGCAGATCAAGGTTGCCGCCGCGGTAGAGCAGACCGTATTTTACCTGCCGCCCATCCGACGCGCGGTAGCCGCCCAGCTCACGAAAGTTATTTGCGCCCTCAAATTTTATCTCTGCGCCCGGGGAAAACGCGACCTGCATGAAACGTCTCCTTTTGTGTTTTTTGTCATTATACCATGGTTCCAAACAGACGGCAAGGCCTCCCCCATCGCACGGGAGCGGCCTTGTACCGTTTTCTTATTTATTCCTCGACGTACTCCTTCTTGAGCAGGCTCAGGATCACAGCGCCGACGACGCTGCCGACGATCAGGGCAACTACGTAGAGCAGTGCGTGGTCAACCACCGGGAATACGAAGATACCGCCGTGGGGTGCGCGCAGGGCGCAGCCGAACACCATGGAGAGCGAACCGGCCAGTGCGGAGCCGATGATGCAGCTGGGCAGGACGCGCAGCGGGTCAGCGGCAGCATACGGGATCGCGCCCTCGGTGACAAAGCAGAGGCCCATAACGTAGTTCACGATGCCGTTGCGGCGCTCGTCGGGGCTCCACTTTTTGGGGCAAAAGGTCGTAGACAGGGCAATCGCAATCGGGGGCACCATGCCGCCGACCATGACCGCGGCCATAACCCCGTAGTTGCCGGAGGCCAGCGCCGCCGTGCCAAAGACGTAGGCCGCCTTGTTGAAGGGGCCGCCCATATCAATGCTCATCATGCCGGCAACGATTGCGCCCAGCAGGACCTTGGACGTGCCGCCCATGGCGTTCAGCCAGTCGGTCATTGCCGTGTTGATGATGCCCATAACCGGGTTGATGCCGCACATGACCGCACCCATAATGAGGATGCCGCCCAGCGGATAGATCAGCATCGGGCGGATGCCGTTGAGGCTGGCAGGCAGCTTCTCGGTGATCTTCTTGAGGAACTGCACGATGTAGCCCGCGGCAAAGCCCGCCAACAGCGCCGCCAGGAAGCCGCCGGAGATGCCGGTGGTCTCACCGTGGGCAAGGGCGGCAAAGTTCGTACCGTTCATGGCCAGCACGCCGCCCGCAAAGCCGACGGCCAGACCCGGACGGTCCGCAATAGACATGGCGATAAAGCCTGCGAGGATCGGCAGCATATAACCGAACGCCGCACTGCCAACGGTCTTGAAGAACGCCGCCACCGGCGTGTTCATGCCGAAGTTGGACGGGTCAATCGTGTAATCGTCCAGCAGGAAGGCCAGCGCGATCATGATGCCGCCGCCCACGACGAAGGGCAGCATGTGCGATACACCGTTCATCAGGTGCTTGTACAGGCTGTGGCCAAAGCTGTCGCTTGCGCCGCCCGCGGCCTGCCGGGTCTTGGCCCCGGCCTCGGCGTGGTAGATGGGAGTTTCACCGTGGGCAATTTTCTTGATCAGCTCCTCCGGCTTGTGGATGCCATCGTCCACGCGGGCAAACAGCACCGGCTTGCCGTCGAAGCGGGCGGTCTCGACGTTCTTATCCGCCGCAATGATGATGCCGTCACAGGCGGCGATCTCCTCGGGGGTCAGCACATTCTTGGCTCCATCGGAGCCGTTCGTCTCGACCTTGGTTGGCAGACCAAGCTTGTCGCCCATCTTGGTCAGGGCCTCAGCGGCCATGTAGGTGTGGGCAATGCCGTTGGGGCAGGCCGTGACGGCCAGCACACGGTAGCCGTTCCGGGGGATTTCCTGTTGGGTGAAGCTCTCCTCGCCAAATTGGGCATCCTCCTGGGCGTCGATGGCGTCGAGAAATTCGGTGGGCGTCTTGGCGGCGCGCAGCTTTTCGACGAAGTCATCGTTCATCAGCATCTGCATCATACGGGCCAGCATGTCAATGTGCAGGCTGCCATTCTCCGGCGCGGCAATCGCAAACAGCAGGTCGGTTTTGCCGTCGTCATCGGCGTTGTACTGGACCGGGGTGCTCAGCCGCAGCGCCGCCAGGCTGGGGCGGGTCACGCAGGCTGTGCGGGCGTGGGGCACCGTGATGCCGTTGTCCACGTAGGTGGATGCCTCGGCCTCGCGGGCGTAGAGGGCCTTTTTGTAGGCGTCCTTATCGGTGATATTGCCGTGGGTCGCCTGCAGATCAACGAGCTTGTCAAGGATGGCGGCCTGATCCGGGGCAGCGACATCCAGCGCGATGGACTGCGCGGTGAACAGTTCCGTGATACGCATAGGACAGTTCTCCTTCTTCATTTAAGTACTATCTTTGCAGGGGCCGGGCATGCTCGGCCCGCTGCTTTACGGTAAATGGGTGCTGTTGGGAAGGCTGCGGGGCGGCTGCCGTTTTTTGCAGGGGTCGATGCAGGCATCCTTCGTTACAGCGCCGCGTCACATCGTTGCCAGCAGTGCGTCAATATCCGCCTTCGTCGCCAGACCCAGGCTGAACGCGGTGGCGCTGCCGCAGGCGGTGCCCAGGCGGAGAGCGGCCTCATAATCGCCGCCGCTCTGCTGGTAACCGGCCACAAAACCGGCCACCATGCTGTCGCCTGCGCCGACACTGTTGACGACCTTGCCCCTGGGGCAGCCGATGCGGTAGACCGTGCCGTGCTCATCCAGCAGCAGCGCACCGTCGCCCGCCATGCTGACCAGCACATTGCGCGCGCCCTTGTCCTGCATCATGTGGGCAGCAGCGGCAATTTCCTTATCATTCGTCAGCCTGACGCCCGTGATCTCGCTCAGCTCGTGGTTGTTCGGCTTGATGAGGAACGGCTTGTAGGGCAGCACGTTCACGAGCAAATCGCGCGTGGCATCGACCACGGCGCGGATGCCGCGGCCCTCCAGCCGGGCCAGCAGCCGCTCATAGGTCGTCTGGGCCAGGCTGGCCGGAATGCTGCCCGCCAGCACCAGAATGTCATCCTTTTGCAGGGCGTCGAGCTTTTTCTCCAGCGCCTTCATGGCGGCTTCCGGGATGTCGGGGCCCGCGCCGTTGAGCTCTGTCTCCTGCCCGGCCTTGATCTTGACGTTGATGCGGGTCATACCGTGGTCGAGGTGGACGAAATCGGTTTTCAGGCCCTGCGCAGCCAGGCCGCGCTCCAGCCAGGCGCCGGTCTCACCCGCCACAAAGCCGAGGGCGACGCTCTCGCACCCGAGCTGGGCCAGCACGCCGGACACATTGATGCCCTTGCCGCCCAGCACGCAGTCCTCGCCTCTGGCGCGGTTGACGTCGCCCACCTGCAGCTCACGGTCCAGCCGCACAACGTAATCAATGGCCGGGTTGAATGTCACTGTGTAGATCATTGCTCTGTCTCCTTTACCAGTGTCAGCTGTCTGTATTTTGGGTCAGGGCAGCGGTTCGTCAGGATCGCGCCGCTGTAAATCTCCCCGATGACGGCCGGATAGACCCGGCCGAATTTGCTGTCATCCACCAGATACCAGGTCTCCCGCGCGCGGCGGACGGCAACGGCCTTGACGGCGGCCTCCTCCGGGTCGGGCGTTGTGAATCCGACGTTCAGCGCCACGCCGTTGGCCCCGATGAACGCCTTGGTGAAATTGAACTGCTGCAGCGCCGTGATGGCCGCCGCACCGATGATGGCCTCTGTCCGGGGGCGCAGCAGACCGCCCGGCACGCAGACGTGGCAGCTTTTTTGTGCCAGCAGCCGCGCGTGGGCGATGCCGTTGGTGACGTAGTGGGCCTCCAGCGCGGGGCCGCTCAGCGCCCGGACCATGGCCAGTGTGGTTGTACCGGCGTCGATGTAGATGAAATCCTCCGCCCGGATCAGGTCTGCCGCGGCCTGCGCGATGCTGCGCTTCTGCCCGACGGCAAGCGCCTCCTTGGCGGCCATCGTCGGCTCATCGGCCAAAAACTGGCCGTCCTGCAGGGTCGCACCGCCGTGGACCTTATTCAAACGGCCCTGCCGCGCCAGCTCGGTCAGGTCGCGGCGGATCGTGGATTCACTGGCGTTAAGTGCCTCGCACAGCTCCTGCACGGTGGCGGTGCGTTTTTCCGCCAGCAGGTTCAGGATCAGGGCAAAGCGTTCCTCGGCTAACATAGGGGTTTGCTCCTTTCCCGGTCTTCGTTTGACCGATTTTGGTGTTTTGTGGATGTTTCTGATTGACTGTAGCTTTATTATAGCAGATTATCCGTCAGAATCAATCAGTTTCGGTCATTTTCGCTCGCCAAAAATGAAGGGTAGTTTTTGTGCAGGATGTACAAAACAAAAAAAGGCTTCCCCCTCGGGGGAAGCTGTCACCGAAGGTGACTGATGAGGGGCGAGTTTGCGCAGCAACCCTTTTACGGGCAATCACGGCAAGCTCGCCCCTCATCCGGCCTACGGCCACCTTCCCCCAAGGGGGAAGGCATGATACGTTTCAGATAAATTTCCCCGTCCTGCTCTCCGGGTTCCGCTTCACCTCGGCGGGGGTTCCGCAGGCGACGACACGTCCGCCCTCCTCACCGCCGCCGGGTCCCATGTCGATGAGATAGTCCGCGCTGCGGATGACGTCGAGGTCATGCTCAATGACGATGACCGTCGCGCCGTTTTCGATCAGGGTTCGGAACACGCCCAGCAGCGTGCGCACGTCCAGCGGGTGCAGGCCGATGGTCGGCTCGTCAAAGACAAACACTGCGTCATGCTGGGCCTTGCCCATCTCGCTGGCCAGCTTCAGCCGCTGTGCCTCGCCGCCGGACAGGCTCGGCGTTTCCTCGCCCAGCGTCAGGTAGCCAAGGCCCAGATCCCGCAGCACTTTTAAGCGCTGTGTCACCAATTTCAAGTCTGTACAGACGGTCAGCGCCGTGTTGATGTCCATGTCCATGAGCTGCGGCAGCGTGCAGGTCCCGCCGTGCCTGTTCTCGTGCCGCACGGCGTCGGCGTCGCGGCTGTAGCGGGAGCCATGGCACCCGGTACAGGGAATTTCCACATCGGGCAAAAACTGCACGTCCAGACTGATGACGCCGGTACCGTCACAGACCGGGCAGCGCAGCTTGCCTGTGTTGTAGGAGAAGTCGCCCGCCTTGTAGCCCAGCCGTTTGGCATCAGGCGTGCGGGCAAAGACCTTGCGCAGCTCGTCGTGTACATTAGCGTAGGTCGCCACGGTGGAGCGCACGTTGATGCCAATCGGCGTTGCATCGATGAGCTTTACCTGCGCGATGCCGTCGGCCTCGACGGTCCTTACGTGGGGCGGCAGCGGCTTGCCCGCCGTCTGCGCCGCCAGCGCCGGGACAAGGCTTTCCAGAATCAGCGTCGTCTTGCCGGAGCCGGACACACCCGTGACAACGGTCAGCCGCCCCTTGGGAATATCCACCTCCAGCGGCTTGACCGTATGGATAGCGTCCGTCGAAAGATGGATGCGCCCCTCGGCAAACAGCTCCGCCGCCGGGCGGTTCCGGGGCGCAGCACTTCCCTGCCCGCCCAGAAACGGGCCGATTTGGGACGCCGGGTTCCCGGCCAGGTCGGCCACCGTGCCCTCGGCAATGACGTGCCCGCCGCCCGCACCGGCCTCGGGGCCCATCTCGATGAGCCAGTCCGACTCCGCCAGCACCTGTGTGTCGTGATCAACGAGCACCACCGAGTTGCCGTCGGCGATCAGGTCGTGCATGACGCCGTTCAGGCCGACGATGTTGGAGGGGTGCAGCCCGATGGACGGCTCGTCCAGCACGTACAAAACGCCCGTGGTGCGGTTGCGCACGGCGCGGGCCAGCTGCATCCGCTGGCGCTCACCGGTGGAAAGCGTTGACGATGCGCGGTCCAGCGTCAGGTAGCCGAGCCCCAGATCCAGCAGCCGACGTGCAGTCTCGCGGAACGAGGCGCAGATGCTCTCGGCCATGGGGCGCATCTCGGGCGGCAGGCTGGCGGGTACGCCGTCCACCCAGCCGCAGAGTGCTGTCAGCGTCATCCTGCACGCCTCATCCAGCCCGATGCCCCGCAGCCGCGGCGCACGGGCGGCCTCTGACAGGCGCGAGCCGCGGCAGTCCGGGCAGGTATCCACGCGCAGGAATTTTTCCACCCGCTTCATGCCCTTCTCGTCCTTGACCTTGGCCAGGGCGTTCTCCACCGTGTAGACCGCATTGTAATAGGTAAAGTCCAGTTCCCCGGCCTCGGGCGTGCTTTTGGCTTTGTAGAAGATATGCTTTTTCTCCGCCGGGCCGTTGAAAACGATGTCTCTTTCCCTGTCGGTCAGTTCGCGGAACGGCACATTGGTGCGCACGCCCATGGCGCGGCAGACGTCGGTCATGAGCGACCACATCAGGCTGTTCCACGGCGCGACGGCCCCGTCGTCAATGCTGATGCTCTCGTCAGGCACAAGCGTGGCACGGTCCACGGTGCGGACCAGGCCCGTGCCGTCGCAGGTGCGGCAGGCGCCCTGGCTGTTGAAGGCCAGCTCCTCCGCCGACGGCGCACGCACAAGTGCGCCGCATTCCGGGCAATAAATCGGCTGTTCGGCGGCGACGTTCAGCGTTGGCGGCACGTAATGGCCGTTGGGGCAGCGGTGGCTGGCCAGGCGGGAGAACATGAGCCGCAGACTGTTCAGCAGCTCGGTACCCGTGCCGAAGGTACTGCGGATGCCCGGCACACCGGGCCGCTGGTGCAGCGCCAGCGCGGCGGGGACGTAAAGCACCTCATCCACCTGTGCCTTGGCGGCCTGGGTCATGCGGCGGCGGGTGTAGGTGGACAGCGCGTCAAGGTAGCGGCGCGAGCCCTCGGCATACAGCACACCGAGTGCCAGCGACGATTTGCCCGACCCGGACACGCCTGCAATGCCGACGATTTTGTTTAAGGGGACATCGACGTCGATGTTTTTCAGGTTGTGTACCCGCGCACCGCGGATTTTTATTGCGTCTATCATAGTACCTCACACAAACAGCTCGATCACAAACACCAGCACACAGCAAATGACCGGCACAGGGAAAAGTCCTAAATCCCCGCGCAGAACACCTTGCGGCAGAGCTGTGTTGTTTTCCCTGTTCCGATAGCTTCCCTGTACTTCATTATAGCGCAGGCACAGGGCAAAAGAAAGGGCGATCCGCAAAAATGTTGCCGTGCCGCTGCAATCTTGACGCCCGCTCCCTCGTACTTTACAATGAATACGAAAGGGGTTTTTACCATGTCCCGTGATTCCATCAAGATGGTAGCCATGCTCACCATGCTTATCAACCACATTGCGAACGTCTTTCTGCCCGCCGGGCAGCCGCTGACAAATCTGTGCCTCTGCATCGGCTACTTTACCGCCGTGACGATGTGCTTTTTTCTCGTCGAAGGCTACGGCTGCACCCGCTCCAAACGTCGCTACGCCGGGCGGCTGCTGGGGTTTGCCGTGCTGGCACAGTTGCCGTATCAGCTGGCCTTTCCGGCAAACGGCATCGCCGGGTTTGTGCAGTTCAACATGCTGTTCACGCTGCTGCTCTGCTTTCTGGTGCTGCTGGTGCAGGAGAAGATTCGGAATCGCGTGCTGCGCGGCGTCTGCATCGTGCTGCTGATCTGCGCATCGCTGTTCTGTGACTGGGCGCTGCTGGCCCCGGTGTTCACGCTGCTGTTTGCCTGGGCCGGGGGGAACCGAACGCGGCAGAAAACCGCGTTCGGCGCGGCGGCGCTGCTCTACGGCGGCATGGCCGGGCTGGGCAGCGGGCAGGTGTGGGAGGCCGTCGGCTGCGCTGTGCCGATCCTTGTCTCCGCGTTTGTGATCCTGTACCTGTACAACGGCCGGCGCGCCGCCCGCGGGCGCACGTTTTACAAGTGGTTCTTCTATGCCTTCTACCCCGCGCACCTGCTGGTGCTGGGGCTGCTCCGCCTGGCTGTATGATTTTTGCCGCGCCGGGACTTGACGCCCGCACCGCTTGTGTATTATAATGGATAAGTTATAAGAACGAGGTGTTGCGCAGTTGGTAGCGCGCGTGGTTTGGGACCACGAGGCCGCAGGTTCGAGTCCTGTCACCTCGACCATCGGAATGCGCCGCAGATTCATTGAAATCTGCGGCGCTTCTGTTATTCGGTACACCTGTAGGAATGTTCTTCGGCTTTCTCTGCCAAAAGGCGCTGCCGCGGTTCATTTTTCTGTTGTCTTTTCCCCACAAAAAGGCTATAATAATCTCAAATTTTGCATAGCATAGGAGGGGTCGTCTTGGAGCGGATCAAACGGTATCTGCGCAGCGCGGCGGTGTATCAGGCGGTGTGCGCCAAGTGGCTGGTGCTGGCGGCGCTGGTTGGCTGCGTGGTGGGCCCGTTGGGCGGCGCGTTCGGGCTGGCGCTCAACTGGGCCAACGCCACCCGCGGCGCGCACCCGTGGCTGCTTTACCTGCTGCCCGTTGCCGGTCTTGTTATCGTATTTTTGTATCACCGCTTTGACCCGGATGGCGGCGGCTCTACGAACCAAATCTTCGTATCCGTGCGGGAGCACAAGCCGCTGACACTGCGCACCGCGCCGCTCATCTTTGTTTCCACCGTCGCCACGCATCTGTTCGGCGGGTCCAGCGGACGCGAGGGCGCGGCTCTGCTGCTGGGCGGCAGCGTATCCGGGCAGCTCGGCAGGGCGCTGCACTTAGAAAACCGCGACTGCCGCTTAATGACGATGTGCGGCATGGCGGGCGCGTTCTCGGCCATCTTCGGCACGCCGCTGGCCGCAACGATCTTCACGCTGGAGGTCGTCGATGTCGGCTCCATGCAGTACGCGGCACTGCTCCCCTGTCTGGTGTCGGCGCTGCTGGGCGTTTTCATCAGCGGCAAAATGGGGCTGGCGCCCGAGGCGTTCGTCTTACAGGCCGAGGCTGCCCCCACGCCGGACAATCTCGTCCGCGTTATCATCCTGGGTGCGCTGCTGGCCGCGCTGAGCATCTTCTTCTGTGAGCTGCTCCACGTCACGCCGAAACTGTACCAGAAATTCTTCCCGAACATCTACCTGCGCGTCGCCGCGGGCGGCGTGCTCATTATCGCCTTGACAAAGCTGCTGGGCACCACCGACTACAACGGCGCGGGCGCGGCGGTCATCGAGGCCGCCATCGACGGTGAGGCCGTTCCCTACGCCTTCCTTTTAAAGATGCTGTTCACCGCACTGACCCTGGGCGCAGGCTTCAAGGGCGGCGAGATCGTGCCGATCTTCTTCACCGGCGCGACGTTCGGCTGTGTGGCCGCACCGCTGCTGGGTCTGCCGCCGCAGCTGGGCGCCGCGCTGGGCATGGTTGCGCTGTTCTGCGGCTGCACCAACAGCCCGCTGGCGTCCATCTGCCTTGCCATCGAGGTATTCGGCGGGCAGTGCGTCTCGCTGTTTGCGCTGGCATGCGCGGTTTCCTACATGCTGTCGAGCTATTTCAGCCTTTACCGCGAGCAGCACTTCCTGCATTCCAAGCTGCGCATCGTCGGCGTGCAGCGGGTACACGGCCACTGGTCCGAGACGGACGCCGTACACCTGACCACAAACGGCGACGGCGAAAATTAGAAAATTAGAAAACCGGAAAATTGGTTGCAGGAACGCTGTTTTCATGCTATAATAAACTGTTACGGAGGAAATGGCGCACTATGAATACACTTACCTTGGAAAAGCACTGCTGGGCCGAGATCGATTTGACGGCCCTGCGTGAAAATTATGAATATATCCGCCGCACCGTAGGCGGGCCAGTCTGCGCTGTCGTCAAGGCGGACGCCTACGGCCACGGCGATAACGTCATCGCCCGCGTTCTGCAGGAGGCCGGTTCTGCGGGCTTCGCGGTCAGTTCCCTTGGCGAGGGGCGGCACCTGCGCCGCGGCGGCATCACAACACCCATCCTGATTCTGGGCTACGCCGACCCCACCTATGCGGCTGTGCTGGCTGCCAACGACCTGATCACCACCTGCTATTCGACCGAATACGCACAGGCGCTCTCCGCTGCCGCCGTCAAGGCGGGCGTCAAGGTTAAGGTCCACCTGAAGATCGACACCGGCATGGGCCGCATCGGCTTTGCGGTGCGTTCCGGCTTTGCGGAGACCATCCGCGAGCTCGAGGCTCTCTACGCCCTGCCCGGGCTGGACATCTGCGGCGTCTTTCAGCACTTTGCGGTGGCGGACAGCGTCGAGCCCGACGACGAGCGCTACACCGACGAGCAGCACGCGCTGTTCGCGCAGGTCGTGGAGCGGCTGCGTGCGGACAGTTGCCCTGTCGGCACGGTACACTGCGCCAACTCTGCCGCACAGCTGCGCCACCCCGAGTGGCGGCACGACATGACCCGCGCGGGCATCATCCTGTACGGGCTTGACCCCAGCAACGAGGTACACTTCCCCGCCCTGCAGCCCGTCATGTCGCTGAAATCCGTCGTGACCTTTGTCAAGGAGCTGCAGCCCGGCCAGAGCGTCAGCTACGGGCGCACCTTTACCGCCGATAAGCCGATGCGCGTCGCCACAGTCTGTGTGGGCTACGCTGACGGCTACCCGCGGATGCTGTCCGGCGGGCCGGACCGGGGCGTCATGGTCATCCGCGGCCAGCGGGCCCCCGTGGTCGGGCGCGTCTGCATGGACCAGACAATGGTCGATGTGACGGACATTCCCGGCGTGAAGATGGGCGACGAGGTCACGGTCTTTGGCCCGGACGGCGGCGACACGGCTGACACGATTGCCGCCAAGACACAGACCATCAACTACGAGGTCGTGTGCGGCCTTGCCCGCCGCGTGCCCCGCGTATATAAGGAAAACGGCAAGATCTGCGAGATCTGGAACAATTTGGAGGAAACCTGATGGCCCGCAAGAACATCCGCAACTTTTGCATTATTGCCCACATCGACCACGGCAAGTCCACTCTGTCGGACCGTATGCTGGAGCTGACCGACAGCGTCGACAAGCGCACCATGACCGACCAGGTGCTGGACGACATGGACATCGAGAAGGAGCGCGGCATTACCATCAAGGCCCGCGCCGTCACGATGCGCTACAAGGCCGACGACGGCGAGACCTATGAGTTCAACCTCATCGACACCCCGGGCCATGTGGACTTCCAGTACGAGGTCAGCCGCAGTCTGGCCGCCTGCGAGGGCGCAGTCCTCGTCGTCGACGCCAGCCAGGGCGTTGAGGCGCAGACGCTGGCGAACTGCTATCTGGCGCTGGACCACAATCTGGAGGTCGTGCCGATTTTGAACAAGATCGACCTGCCCAGTGCCGACCCTGACGCCGTGGCGAAGGAGGTCGAGGACGTCATCGGCCTGCCCTGCATGGAGGCACCGCGCGTCTCGGCCAAGCTGGGCATCGGCGTCAAGGAGGTGCTGGAAAGCGTTGCGCGGGATATCCCCGCCCCCACCGGCGACCCTGACGCACCGCTGAAGGCGCTGATTTTCGACTCCATCTACGACAGCTACAAGGGCGTTATCGTCTACGTCCGCATCTTTGAGGGCACGGTCAAGTCCGGCGACACCATCCGCCTGATGAGCACCGGCGCGGAGTTCCAGCTAGTGGAAGTCGGCCACATGGGCGCGACGAGCCTGACCCCCTGTGACAAGCTCGAGGCCGGTGAGGTCGGCTACCTGACGGCCAGCATCAAGACCGTGCGCGACACCCGCGTCGGCGATACCGTCACGCTGGCCGCCAACCCCACACCGGAGCCGATGCCCGGCTTCCGCACGGTCACGCCGATGGTGTTCTGCGGCATCTACCCCGCCGACGGCGCGGACTATCCCGACCTGAAGGACGCGCTGGAGAAATTGCAGCTCAACGACGCGAGCCTGACCTTTGAGCCGGAGACGAGTGCCGCGCTGGGCTTCGGCTTCCGCTGCGGCTTTCTGGGCCTGCTCCACATGGAGATCATCACCGAGCGTCTTGAGCGCGAGTTTGACCTTGACCTTATCACGACGACGCCGGGCGTCCAGTACCGCCTGACGCTGACCGACGGCACGGTGGAGGTCATCGACAACCCCTCCGCCTACCCCGACCCGACCCGCATCGTCAAGCAGGAGGAGCCGTTCGTCAACGTGCACATCTACACGCCGAACGATTACGTCGGCCCGCTGATGGACCTGTGCCAGACGAAGCGCGGCGTGCTGGTCGACATGAAGTATATGGACGAAACGCGCGTTGACCTGCATTACCTGATCCCGCTGGGCGAGATCGTCTACGACTTCTTTGATGCCATCAAGTCCCGCAGCCGCGGCTATGCCAGCTACGACTACGAGTGGGAGGGCTGGCACGAGAGCAAGCTCGTCCGTCTGGACTTTTTGCTCAACGGCGAGGTCGTCGATGCCCTGTCGATGATCGTCTTTGCAGACAACGCCTACGCGAAGGGCCGCCGCATTTGCGAAAAGCTGAAGGAGAACATCCCCCGCGCGCTGTTTGAGATCCCGGTGCAGGCGGCTGTGGGCGGCAAGGTCATTGCCCGCGAGACGGTCAAGGCCATGCGCAAGGACGTTTTGGCCAAGTGCTACGGCGGTGACATCACTCGTAAGAAGAAGCTGCTGGAAAAGCAGAAGGAAGGCAAAAAGAAAATGCGCCAGCTGGGCAGCGTGACCCTGCCGAGCGAGGCGTTTACCGCGGTGCTGAAGCTGGATTCGGATTCTTAACAGGGGCTTGTTCCTTCTTTGCAAAGAAGGAACCGAAGAAATTCCAAACAAAATCACAATATTTGTAGGGGCCGGGCACGCCCGGCCCGCGGCTTTCCGGTAAAATTGCTTTTGCCGTAAGGTTGCGGGCCGCACATGTGCGGCCCCTACCCTGCTTGTAGGGAGGGGTCTTGACCCCTCCGGGCTGTTTGCGGCCATCGTCACGTTCCCGGAGCGGTCAAGACCGCTCCCTACGAACTACCCATAAACGACATCGCAGCAAAAAAGAGGGTACCTGCCGCTCAGACAGATACCCTCTTGTATTTTTATGTAATGTCAGATTACATCAGGCCGCGGTACAGCTCCTTGATCTCCTCAACGCTGGTGTCGCGGGGGTTGCCCGGGCAGCAGGCGTCGGCAAAGGCGGACTCGGCCAGGAACTGGACGTCCTCCTCCTTCAGGATGCCCTTCAGGTTGGCGGGGATGCCCACGTCGGCGCTCAGCTTCTTGACGGCGGCAATCGTGGCATCGGCGGCCTCGACGTCGTTCATCTCATCAATGCCGGTCACGCCCATCGCCTTGCCGACGGCACGGTAACGCTCGCCAGCCACGGTCTTGTTGTACTCCAGACCGGTGGGCAGGATGATGGCACAGGCAACGCCGTGGGGGGTGTCATACAGGGCGGACAGGCCGTGGGCCATGCTGTGGACGATGCCCAGGCCGACGTTGGAGAAGCCCATACCGGCAATGTACTGGCCCAGAGCCATGCCCTCGCGGCCCTCCGGGGTGTTCTGCACGGCGCCGCGCAGGTTCTCGGAAATCAGCTTGATGGCCTCGAGATGGAACATATCGGAGATGGTGCAGTGGCCCTTGGTGATGTAGCCCTCGATGGCGTGGGTCAGGGCGTCCATGCCGGTAGCGGCGGTCAGACCCTTGGGCATGCTGGACATCATATCGGGATCGACAACGGCGATCTCGGGGATGTCGTTGGTGTCCACGCAGACGAACTTGCGCTTCTTCTCGACATCGGTGATGACGTAGTTGATCGTGACCTCGGCAGCGGTGCCGGCGGTGGTGGGCACCGCAATGGTGAACACGGCGTGCTTCTTGGTGGGGGCAACGCCCTCCAGGCTGCGGACGTCCGCGAACTCGGGGTTGTTGATGATGATGCCGATGGCCTTGGCGGTATCCATGGAGGAGCCGCCGCCGATGGTGACGATGCAGTCAGCCTCGGCAGCCTTAAAGGCGGCAACGCCGTCCTGAACGTTCTGGATGGTGGGGTTGGGCTTGATCTCGCTGTAAACGCTGTAGGCAAAGCCAGCGGCGTCCAGCAGGTCGGTGACCTTCTTGGTGACGCCGAACTTGATCAGATCAGGGTCAGAGCAGACGAAAGCCTTCTTGTAGCCGCGGGCGGTCAGCTCGGGAACGATGTTCTCGATTGCGCCGTGGCCGTGGTAGGAAATAGTGTTCAGTACAATACGACTTGCCATAGAAATTCTCTCCTTTTATTGTATCGGCTGTTTGCCGACGATTCCCATGTTCTACCTTTATTATACCGTTATTTTTTTGACAACGCCATTCAGAAAAGTGGCGGAGTGTTTGGGAAAATTCCACAAACAAAAAAGCTTCCCCCGAGGGGGAAGCTGTCATCGAAGGTGACTGATGCGGGCAAAGTCTGTCATTGCAGCCCTTAAACGGGCAAATCGCCACGGGCGGATAGAGAATCCGCCCCTGCGGTGCCCCCCACAGACGGGCAACCTCCATAAGCTCTCCCCTCATCCGGCCCCGCGGGGCCACCTTCTCCCCCAGAGGGAGAAGGCTTGAAGGTCACGCTTCTTCTTTCTCTTTTTGTGCCTTGATGACCTTCAGACGGCTGAATTCCTCGCGCTCACGCTCGCTCAGGACCTCGTCGATGGACTTGATGGTCTTTTGCATCTGGGGGATCTGCACGTTGCCCAGGGCGTTGGCGCGCTTCTGGGTCTTTTGGATGGCCTCGGCCAGACGGATGACGCTGGTCTCGACCTCGGCCAGCTCGACGGTCAGAGTCTTGACCTCATTGAACTTGAGGTAGGCCACATCCAGCGTGCCGTTGGTGGATTCTAGGTCATAGTACAGCCCCATGGGCGAGGTGGTGTTCAGGCGCAGCGTGGGCAGCTCAACGCCCATGACGCTGCGGGTGGACATCTGCACGCCGCGCTCCACCGGCACACCGGCAGCATAGCCGCCGACAGAACCCAGCATGATGTTGGCCTTTTTCAGCGCCTCATACGCCTCGGCGTAGGCCGCGCAGATGCGGTCCTGAATGCCTGCGGCGCGGTCAATCAGCTGCATCATCTCGCGCACAAGGATGTTGCGCTTGCGGTCCATCAGGTCATAGCCCTGGGTCGCCAGCGCCAGACTGCGCTTTGTCGCCATCAGGTTTGATTTTGTGGGAAAAACCTGCTGTGCCATTGGGTACTCCTTTTATACTGCTTTGGCTTCCCCCGTGGGGGAAGCTGTCACCGAAGGTGACTGATGAGGGCCAAGTATGCCATTGCCTCCATTCACAGGCAATCGCGGCGCACTCTCCCCTCATCCGCCCCTGCGGGGGCACCTTCTCCCCCAAGGGGAGAAGGCTTTGGGATTATTTTTTACTGATTCTCGCCTTCGCCGGTTCGTAATACTTATCCAGCGTCGCGGCGTCACAGCGGTCCAGAGCGTTGCGGGGCAGGGTCGCCAGCAGCTCCCAGCCGAGGTCGAGGGTCTGCTCCATCGTGCGGTCGGTGTTGCCCTGGCCGATGAACTCCTGCTCAAACGCGCGGCCAAAGGCCATCAGCTGCTTATCGCTCTGGGACAGCTCCTCCTCGCCGATGACGCTGGCCAGCGCCTTGGCGTCCTGCACCTTGGCGTAGCAGGCGAACAGCTGGTTGGACAGTGTGACGTGATCCTCGCGGGTGTAGCCCGCGCCGATGCCGTCCTTCATCAGACGGGACAGGCTGGGCAGCACGGACACCGGCGGATACAGGCCGGTGGCATCCATGCCGCGGTCCAGCACGATCTGCCCCTCGGTGATGTAGCCCGTCAGGTCAGGGATGGGGTGGGTAATGTCGTCGCCGGGCATGGTCAGGATCGGGATCTGGGTCACAGAGCCCTTGCTGCCCTTGATGATACCGGCGCGCTCGTACAGGCTGGCCAGATCGGAATACAGGTAGCCGGGGAAGCCCTTGCGGCCCGGGATCTCGCCCTTGGAGGACGAGAATTCGCGCAGGGCCTCGCAGTAGCTCGTCATATCGGTCAGGATGACCAGCACGTTCTTGTTCAGGTCAAACGCCAGATATTCCGCCACGGTCAGCGCGGCACGCGGGGTGATGATACGCTCGATGATGGGGTCGTTGGCGAGGTTCAGCAGCATGACGACCCGCTCCATCGCGCCGCAGCTCTCGAAGCTCTCGCGGAAGTACGACGCAACGTCGTTCTTGACGCCCATGGCGGCGAACACGATGGCGAAGTCCGACCCGTCGGCCACGCTGGCCTGACGGACGATCTGGACGGCCAGCTCGTTGTGCTTCATGCCGGAGCCGGAGAAGATCGGCAGCTTCTGGCCGCGGATCAGCGTGGCCAGGCAGTCAATCGAAGAAATGCCGGTGTGGATGTAGTTGCGGGGGTAGACACGGCTGACGGGGTTGATGGGCGCGCCGTTGACATCGCGGCGGGCGACAGGGTAAATGTCACCGAGGCCGTCGATGGGGCGGCCCAGACCGTCCAGCACACGGCCCAGCAGCTCGGGGCTTAAATCCATCATCATCGGGTGGCCGGTCAGCACCGTGCGGTTGTTGACAAGGCTCAGCCCGCGGGTGCCCTCAAACACCTGAATGACGCAGCGATCACCATCGACACGGACAACACGGCCCACGCGGGTCGAGCCGTCGTCGAGGTGCAGCTCTGCCATTTCGTCATACTGGACGCCCTTGACGCCGTCCAGCACGACCAGACTGCCGTTGATTTGGGAAAGTCCGATATGTTCCAGAATCATGTTGTTCCCTCCTCATCAGCCCTGGGCCACGGCGGCCAGCTTGGTGTCGATTGCTTTTTGCAGCTCGTCCAGCTTGCTCAAATCGTCGTTGGGCACGGTATACTTCATCTGGACCAGCTCGTCAAACAGGCCGGTGGCCAGCAGACGGCTGACAGGCACCTGCTTGGCGACGAGTGCGGCGCACTTGTCGTACAGGTACAGAATGGTTTCCATCATTTTCAGCTGCTTTTCCAGCGGGACGTAGGTGTCAACCGCGTGGAAGGCGTTCTGCTGCAAAAATCCGACGCGGATGACGCGGGCGATCTCAATCGTCAGCTTCTGGTCGTCGGGCAGCACGTCAGAGCCGATCAGCTTGACGATCTGCATCAGATTGTTCTCCTGCAGCAGCAGGTTGGCGATGCGCTCACGGCAGGACATGAAGTCGTGGCCGACGTTGTCGTAGTACCAGCCGCCGAGGTCGCCCAGATACTCGCTGTAGGAGTCGTTCCAGTTGATGGCGGGATAGTGGCGGGCGTAGGCCAGCGACTTATCCAGCGCCCAGAAGCAGCGGGTGAAGCGCTTCGTGTTCTGGGTGACAGGCTCGGAGAAGTCGTTGCCCTGCGGGCTGACAGCGCCGATGACGGAGACAGAGCCTTCCGCGCCGTTCAGCGTCCTGACGTAACCGGCGCGCTCGTAGAACTCGGCCAGACGGCTGGGCAGGTACGCGGGGTAGCCCTCGTCGGCGGGCATCTCCTCCAGACGTCCGCTGATCTCACGCAGAGCCTCGGCCCAGCGGGAGGTGGAGTCGGCCATCATGGCGGCGTGGTAGCCCATGTCGCGGTAATACTCAGCCAGCGTGATGCCGGTGTAGATAGAAGCCTCACGGGCAGCGACAGGCATGTTGGAGGTGTTCGCGATCAGGACGGTACGGTCCATCAGGCTCTTGCCCGTGCGGGGGTCGACCAGCTCGCTGAACTCCTGCAAAGCCTGCGTCATCTCGTTGCCGCGTTCGCCGCAGCCGACGTAGATGATGATGTCGGCGTCGCACCATTTTGCGATCTGGTGCTGGGTCATCGTCTTGCCGGTACCGAAGCCGCCGGGGATGGCCGCAGCGCCGCCCTTGGCCAGCGGGAACATCGTATCAATGACACGCTGACCCGTGATCAGCGGGCGGGGCGAGGTCATGCGCTCGGCAGACGGGCGCGGGGTGCGGATAGGCCACTTCTGGCAGAGGGTCAGCGTGTGCTCCTTACCCTTGGCATCGGTCAGCTTGACGATAGGCTCATTGACGGTGTAGCTGCCGTTGTCGGCCACCCAGGTGACCGTACCGGAGACCGTCGGCGGCACCATGCAGCGGTGCTCGATGGCCGGGGTCTCGGGGCAGGTGGCGTAGATCTGGCCCGCGGTCAGGGTGTCCCCCTGCCGTACGGTCACGGTCACGTCCCACTTGGCGGCCTCGTCCAGAGACGGCTCATGCGCACCGCGCTCAATGAAGCTGCCCATGTGCTGCTCGATGGCGGGCAGCGGACGCTGGATGCCGTCATAGATATTGCGCAGGATGCCGGGGCCGAGGGTCACGGACAGCGGGCCGCCCGTGCTCTCGACAGGCTCGCCTGCCTTCAGACCGCCGGTCTCCTCATAGACCTGGATGGTGGTTTCCTTGTCGTTCATGCGGATGACCTCGCCGACAAGGCGTGCCTTGCCGACATAGACCATCTCCATCATTTCCAGATCAGTCTTGCCCTTGATGGTGACAACGGGGCCGTTGATGCTGTAAATTGTGTTTTTCATAGCTTTGCCCCTCAAATGTTAATTTCCAGACCGGCGTTTTCCAGGAACCAGTCATGCTGGGCCTCCAGACGGGCCTCCAGCGTATCGTCGGCAGCCACGCCCTTCGCGGGGTTTGCGCCCTTCAGGCCGCCCAGCGTGATGCTGTCGTCGGCCTCCAGAACGGTGCCTGCGGGCAGTTCAACGTTTTTCAGCAGCGGCAGGTCGGCGGCGCGGGCCGTGATCTTGGCGTTCTCTCCTAAGGTCTCCGCCAGAGAAGCGGCCTCTTTCTGCAGCCAGGCGGCGTAGTCCTTGCCGGCCACAAAGGCAGCCAGCTGCTCACGGGCCTTCGAGAAGGTCTCGTCGGCGATTTTCTGGCGCTGGGCAGCCAGCGTGGCGCGGGCGGCCATGCGGGCCGCGCTCAAATCGCGGTTGGCGCGGGTCTTGGCGCGCTCGGTCTCAAAGCGCAGGGTGCGCTCCACGCGGGTGTTCTCGGTCCTGCGCGTCTCGTCCAGCTGGGTGTTGATCGCGCGCTCCGTCTCCTCACGGATGGCGGCGCAGGCAGCCTCGCCCTCGGCGCGGATGGACTCGAGGAATCGCTCGGCGCGGGTATCTAATTCGTTCATGGTCACACCTCTTAAATCTTGACGCCGATGGCCTCGCGGATATAGCGGGTCAGGCGGTCCTTACCGGCAGCACCGCCGCCGGTGGAGGGCACCGTGATGAGCAGCGGCCCACCGGCAGCGCGGGCACTGTCCAGCGTGGCCGTGTAGGTCTCGGCGATTTTCTCGGTCACGAGCAGCACGGCGATGTCGGGCTGCTGGGCTGCCATTTCCAGCGCGTTGCGCAGGTCGGCCTCGCTGCGGGCGACGGTGCCCTCAATACCCGCAAGGCGCAGACCGTTCATGGCGTCGGAGTTGTCGCTGATGAGAAAGAACCGCATGGCGTTACACCAGCTTGGACAGGATCATGATGGAGATGACCAGGCCGTACAGAGCGATGGACTCGCCCAGGGCGACGAAGATCAGGCTCTTGCCGAAGGTCTTTTCGTTCTCGCTGTTGGCTGCGATAGCGGCAGGCGCAGCGGAAGCGACGGCCATGCCGCCGCCGATACCGGCAAGACCCGTAGCCAGAGCGGCAGCGACCAGACCGATGCTCAAAGAGCTGTTGTGGTCATTGTCGGTGTTGACGGTCTCGGAAGCGGTGGTGGCAGCGGCGGTGTCGGCATTGGCATCATCCGCGGCAAAGACGCCCAGTGCGCCGCAGCAGGTCACAGCGGCCACGATCAGGATGGTAACGAACAGTTTGCTGAACTTGGTTTTCATAATGGAACCCTCCGTAATTTTTTGTTTTATTCCGCGCCCCTCTGTCAAGGCGCTTTTGCAGGGGCCGGGCATGCCCGGCCCGCGGCTTCGATTCTATCGTCCGATTGTGGGATGGTTGCGGGCCGGACATATCCGGCCTCTACGGCGCATCTTATGCTTTTGCTTTCTTCAAATCAAAGGCTACGAACTTGCGGCCGCCGCCCTTGTAGCAGCGGCTGAACATCTCGTAGAACTCCAGACGGATGCCCTGAATGGCGGAGAGCAGCGCCTCGAGGCAGATGACCACGAGGTTGCCCAGGATGACCACAACAATGTTGTTCGGCGTACCGGCCAGTGTAAAGACGACCATCATCATGCTGGCGTGGACGATGACGAACGCACCGACACGCAAAAACGAGATCGTGTTGGACAGGTAGCTCAGCACCGTTTCCAGCAGCTCAAATACGCTCTGCATCAGGTAGTTGCCCATACCGCCCGCAGGCTTCCAGGGCTTGCCCTCGACCATCGGGGCCAGCAGCTCCGCAAAGAGCAGCAGCACCAGACCGACGACCATGCCGACCACCGCCAGCACCTGCGGCATAAACGTGACAGCACCCATATAAGCGGACGCCAGATCAACGCCGCACAGGTAGGTCACCATGCCGACAAGGCCGTTGGGCGAGAAGATGAACTCGCCCCACTCCCTGTGGCGGGCGTGGGTGTACATATTCAGTACCATGGCGGCCAGCACCAGCACAATGCCGATGTAGACAGCCACCATCAGGATGCCGGTAATGGAATCCATAACGGAAACGGGCTTGCCTGCCATGCCAAGCGCATGGTAGAGCGGGTCAAGGGCCTCCTCGTAGCCAAAGAGAGAACCGTAGACCAGGCCGAAGATCGTGCTCGAAATGCCGCAGGGGATCATCAGATGGAACAGGTCATTGTGCTTGACCTTCCACATGAACGTGCTGAACAGTGCCAGCACGATACCCTGCCCGACGTCGCCAAACATCATGCCGAACAGCACGGTGAATGTGATCGCTACAAAGCCGGTGACATCTGTCTCGCCGTAGGCGGGCAGACCGTACATTTCGACGAAAAACTCAAAAGGGCGGCTCCACCAAGGGTTCTTCAGCTTGGTGGGGGGCGTCATCTTACCGGCGGATTCCGGTCCGTCCACCGTGACGCGCAGCCCATGGATGCCGCGGGCCTTGCCCGCGACCTCGTCCACCTCCGACGCCGGGACCCAGCCGACGCAGAAGAAGTGCTCGCCCTTGACCGCGGCCATGCGGCGCAGGTCGTAGACCGCCGCGTAGTAGCAGGCTGTGTTGTACAGCAGCTGGACCTTGTCGGCGTTTTGCTGCCACAGGGCGGCAATGCGGGCGTTGACGTCCTCGACGCTCTTGTTGACAACGTCGAGGTTCTCTTTAAAGTGCTCGATAATCTCGGCGGGCGAGCCAGCCGCGCCGGGCACATGCACCGGCTCAAAGTAGAGCATCGAGAAGATGCCGTCGGTCTCCAGCGCGTGCTCCCGCGGGGTCATGTAGACGCCCCAGTAACCGGCCTTCGTCTGGTTGCAGGGGGTGAACAGGATGTACGGGTCGTCGCCGTAGTTGTTCATCAGCTTGTTGTAGCCCTCCGTCGGCAGGAAGCCGAAGCGGATCTTGACGTGGGCGCAGTCGAGAATGTCGTCCACGTTGACCTTCAGGCCGGTAAAGTGGCTGTACTGCTCGATGCCGTCCTCGCAGAGCTTCTTCTGGTCCAGCAGGACCTTGCGCTCGGCGCAGAGGTCGTCGATCTTTTCCAGCAGGTCGCTCAGATAGCTGCGGCCCTCGGCATCCACCGGGTCGCTGTGCTGCTGCCCCTCGTGCAGCTCCATATTGGCCTCTTTGGCCATCGTCTCGATCTGGTCGCGGATCGCGGTGTGGGGGTTCTCCTCATTCAGAGCGCCGTATCCCAGCGATTCCGACATATATCTGGTTGCGGGCTCAAGGTCAAAGCGTCCGTCCATGCAGCACGAGCCGATAAACTCGTTCAGCTGGGGCATCGTGCCCTGCACCCGCACCAGTTTCATCTTTTCAACCAATCAGTTCACACTCCTTGTTTCAGCTTGCCTCCCTCGGCGAGACAGACTCCCCCGACACGGGGGAGGTGGCGCTTGCGCCAGAGGGGGACGGTGCCCCGCAGGGGCGGAGGGAGCGAACCTTGCCATCACCCGAAATATTTCGGGCTGCCGCGAAGCTCTCTCCCCCACCGCCTGCGGGCGGAGCCCCCTCCCAGAGGGGGCCAAGGGTCACTCAATCCTTCTCATCAAACCCCACCAGCAGCGGCTGGACATCCTCGGGCGGCAGCTTGTAATGCACGCCCTCTATGATGTGATCCAGATCCTGCACCTCACACCGGGCCAGCCAGACGTAGCACAGCATGACCAGCGTCGGGTCAGTGGAGAACCGCAGCCACTTGCGGCACCAGTCGCATCGGTAGTGGAAGAAGCCCTCCTTCAAAACGCTGTACTCATGGTGTTCCAGCAGCGGGCCGTACTTCGTCCCGGCGAACCGCGCCTTGAACGTGTCCAGATCGCGGGCGGCGAGCAGGTATTCCCACTCGTCGTTCGTCAGGGCCGTGCAGTCGCGGCGGGCGTTGGTGCGCACCACCGAGTCCGGCGCGCCGATGCGGATGAGCCGCGCGGCGTTGGAAACAGCGGAGGTGTCGCATTCCAGCTCGACGAGGTCGCGCAGGTTCGGCGCAGCGCTTGTGCCGCCCTTAGCGGGGGCCAGCGCCACCAGTGCGCGGTGGCGGAAGTCCTGCAGAAGCGGCTCGGCCTGGGCGGTCAGACCGCGGTCCGGCTTAGCGTTCTGCAGCGGTGCCAGGACCTTTTCCCACCGCGTACCGGCCACAGCGGCCAGGATACCGTCCAAACTCGTGGCCTTGGCCAGCGCGTAGAGGTCGATGCAGCAACGCTGCTGCATGAACTCCGGCAGGCGGAACAGGTAATCGCCCGGGCGGCCTGCGTCCAGGCACCGCATGGCGGCAGTCAGCTCATCGACCTCACAGCAGAGGGTGAAATACTCATATACTTTGCTGCCCGCGCTGCGGTCATAGCGGCAAAGGCTGTCGTACCGGGTGTACAGGCTCTGGCGCAGCAGGTTTTCCAGCTGGACGCGGCGGGCGTACTGGGGGTTGACCTCGGCCAGCGCTTCGCTATACAGCGGGTATTCTTTCAAGGCCGCGGCCAGCTCGGTCATCGTGCGGCAGGCCATCAGGCGGCGGTAATCGTCGGCCCGCAGGCGGCTGCCGTACAGGGCGCGGGCCTTGGCCAGCACGGCGTTGCCGCTTGCCTTGCCCGTGGGCATCATTGTGCGGCCTCCCCGCCCAGGGTGCGCTGTACAAGCGCAGCGCACCATTCGGCCTCATGGGCCTTTGCGGCGGCGGTCATGGCCTCGGCTGCCTGGCTGCGCTGGGTCTCCAGCGCGGCCAGTGCGGCGGCGTTGCCCTCCTCGGCAGCTCTTGCGGCGGCGTCGGACTCGGACTTCTCGCGGGCGTCACACTCCGCGATGATCTTCTGCTTCTGCTCGTCCAGAGCAGCCAGCCGGGCAGAGCGCTCGAGCCGGGCCTTCTCGCTTTCGCGGCGCTGGGCGGCATCCATCTCCAAAATGGCCTGCATCAGGTCGTTGACATCTTTCATGCAATGCACCTCACTCTTTGGGAGCTTTACCTGGGTTGGGTTCCCTGCCTCCCTCTGCGAGGGGGCCAAGGGGCTTTTCTCTATATAAATAGGTACACCCAACTTTCAGGTTCAGCCGTATTATAGCACTATTACCAAATATAGCAAGTGGTTTTTGTGCAGTTTTATTGGTACAAAATCAGGTTTGTGTTTTTTCTGTCGATGTATTAGATGTATTATGAAATCGTTATCACTTCTTTTTCATAGCGGCCAGACCCTTGCCAAACACGAACCGCACCAGCGGGCCCGCGCCGCACAGCTGCCACAAAAATGCCGTGGGATAGTTCATCGCTGTGGTCTGCACCCACATGGCGAAAAAGTTCGCGTTGTGGCTGTCCTTGAAGAACAGCGTAGCGAAAAAGCTCATCAACGGGCACATCATCCACGCGGACAGACAGGAGATAGCGGCCACCAGGAACACCTGCTTGTCCTTGCCTGGGGTGAACCAGCCCGTGGCGATGCGCATGGCCGTGGGGCCGACCAGGAACGTGTCCAGCAAAAAGCCAATGACGCCCATGATGGGCAACTCACTGAGGGCAGCGGCGAAGATGAAATTCTGCATCCCGCCCACATCCAGTGCGATATTGTAGCAGACCATTCCGTAGACCATGACGCAGACCATCATGACGGTGTAGACGATTTCCTGTTTCTTTGTTTGCGGCATTGTAATTACTCCTCATATATACGTTATTTTCTCCAAAACAAAAACAGCCGCAGGGTGTCGCTCAACTCGTTGCGACGCCCTACGGCTGTTGTCTCACTGCGTTGGAAAGTAAAGTCAGTATACCGCAAAAGTTGCGCTCATGTAATACTCCTGCACAAATTTCTGCACTTTGTATAAAATCTTTCTCCGTTTTGCAGCGTCACTTTGGTACAAAACGCCGCATGTGTTGCTGCAAACTTTACAGCGGCGGCGCGGCGCGCTATAATGGCGGTGTTTAAACGTAATAGAGAGGTCGGAAAGTCATGTCAAAATTATTCCCGCATCACCGCGGCCAGATGTCGGAGGCATTCCGCACGGTCATGTTCTTATCGGCGTCGGGCGGCCTGCAGGACGCCTACACCTACATTGGGCGCGGCAAGGTGTTTGCCAACGCCCAGACCGGCAACATCGTGCTGATGAGCCAGAGCCTGTTTGATGGCGATTTATCGCGGTTTGCCCACTATTTTATCCCCGTTCTGTCCTTTGCACTGGGTGTGGCCGCGGCGGAGTGCATCCGCCTGCGCTGGCGGCAGGCCCGCCGCATCCACTGGCGTCAGCTCGTCGTGCTGACCGAGATCGTGCTGCTGTTCGCGGTGGGCTTCTTCCCTGCCGCGTGGGATATTGGCGCAAACGCGCTGGTCTCGTTTTCCTGCGCCATGCAGGTGCAGGCGTTCCGCAAGGTGCATGGCTACCCGTTTGCCAGTACCATGTGCATCGGCAACCTGCGCAGCGGCATGGACGCGCTGGTCGCATTCGGACACAGCCACGATAAAAGCGCGCTGTGGAAGTCCCTGCACTACTTTGCCATCATCTTTATCTTTGCGCTGGGTGCGGGCATCGGCACACAGTGCGTCGGCATCTTCGGCGAGAGGACGATCTGGCTTTCCTGCGCGCTGCTGCTGGTGAGCCTGTGCTTTATGTTTATCAAAGAGGATCTGCCGGAGATCGAGGAGGAGCTGAAAAAATAACGCATCTTCCCTGCCGGAATGGCTGTAGGGGCCGGACATGTCCGGCCCGGTTGTGCATGGTAAACAGCCGTTTGCGGGAAGCTTGCGGGCCGGGCATGCCCGGCCCCTACCGGTGCATTATTTAAAAGGTTGGTTTGTAGGGGAGGGATTCAGCCCTCCCGGGTCGTCGAGGACGCCGCCCCCTACCGTAGGGGCGGATTCTATATCCGCCTGGGAACACCGTGGCCGCCGCCAGGCCCCGCAGAGGGGTCAAGACCCCTCCCTGCGATTTCCATTTCTCATAATTCCCCTATTACAATTATACTTTTGATAAAACGACAGCCCCACCCGTTTTTCTGCGGGCGGGGCTGTCGTTTTATACGTGTTTTCGTGCTTTTTTATTTTTCCAATCGTTGACCATGCCGTGCAGCCGCTCGCCCATAAAGATAAGCCCGGCCAGAGTCGGGGCGCTCAGGGCCAGCAGAACGACCAGCACCAGCGTGCCGCCCAGATCCAGCCGCACCAGCGGCAGCCAGCGCGCCAGCAGGAACACCCCGCCGACGCCCGCCACGGTCATACTGCCCCAGATGGCCCAGTGCAGCGGCGTGAACGGGATGCAGACACCCCACAAAATCTGCAAGCCCACGCACAAAATCACCAACGTGCAGATCGTACCGACCATGTCGGACGGGATGTCGAACGCATAGCCGACCCCCTGTGCGCAGAACACAAGCAGGAAATCCGTCAGCCCGCCGGGCAGTGCCTTGCGCAGCACGTTCCGCATGAATTTACCGTGGACAAGCTCGTGGTTCGGCTCAAGCGCCAAAAAGAACGCCGGTGCGCCGATGGTGGCAAACGTGACGAGCGACAGCTGCAGCGGCTGGAACGGGTAGGCCAGCGGCAGGGCCAGCGCGACGATGCTGAGCAAAAACGAGAAGATGTTCTTGACCAGAAACAGCGACGCCGAGCGCTGGATGTTGTTGATGACCCGCCGCCCCTCGGCCACAACGCCGGGCAGCGCGGCAAAGTCCGAATCCAGCAGCACAAGCTGCGCGACCTGGCTGGCCGCCTGCGCGCCCGACGCCATCGCGATGCCGCAATCGGCATCTTTTAACGCCAGCACGTCATTTACGCCATCTCCGGTCATGGCTACCGTGTGGCCCTTTGCCTGCAAAGCATGGACGAGCTGGCGCTTCTGCTCGGGCGTGACGCGGCCAAAGACCGTGCTTTTTTCGGCAGCCTCGGCCAGCGCCGCCTCACTTTGCAGCGTGGCGGCATCGACCCAGTGCTCGGCCCCGGCAATGCCAGCGTTGGCGGCCACATGGCTGACAGCCTGTGGGTCGTCGCCCGAGATGACCTTGATCTTCACGCCCTGCTTCGCAAAGAAGCGGAACGTCTTGGGCGCACTCTCGCGGATGCGGTTCTGCAACGGCAGCAGAGCCAAAAATTCCAGCTGTGCGGGGTCGAGCGCCGCGGGCGGATCCGGCAGTGTGCCGTTATATTTTGCCAGCAGCAGCACGCGGCGGCCCTGGGCCAGCAGCGGGGTCAGCCTGTCGGCAAGCTCCCCCGCCCTGCTGCCCGCCAGCACGTCGGGCGCACCGACGACGTAGCACCCCTGCGCACCAAAGTCTTTGGCACTGTACTTGTACGCCGTGTTGAACGGGATGGTGCGCACGGCAGCCCATGCCGTGCCGCCCTGCCCGAAGCGGGCTGTCAGGGCGCGGGCCGTGTCGTTATCTGGCTGCCCTCCCGCGTAGAACGCCGATAAAATCTCGGTGATGGGTATATTTTCCGCCAGCGGCAGCGGGTCGTCCGCCTGCATGGTGCTCTCGGTGATCGTGCCGGTCTTGTCCACGCAGAGGGTGTCCACCCGGGCCAGCGTTTCAATGCAGTTCATGTCGCGGGTCAGCACCTTGCGGCGAGCCAGCCGCATCATGCTCACGGCCAGCGCAACGCTCGTCAGCAGGTACAGTCCCTCCGGGATCATACCGATGAGTGCTGCCACCGTGGCGTCGACAGTCTCCTTCATGGAAAGCTCCAGTACCCAATGCTGCTTCCAGATCAGCACCGCGCCGATTGGGATCAGCGCCACACCGATGAATTTTATCAGCCTGTCCAGGCTGCGCATCATCTCGCCGCGCGCGACCCTGTGACCGTCGACCTGCGCCTCAGCGGTCAGGCGGCTGGCGTAGCTCTCGGCCCCGACACGGGTCAGCCGCGCCACGCAGCGGCCCGCCATCAGAAAGCTGCCGGATTTCAGCTCCGCGCCGCACTCCTTGGGAACGGCCCGCGCTTCGCCCGTGATGAGGGATTCGTTTGCCTGGGCGCTGCCGTCCAGCACGACGGCGTCCGCTGCGATCTGGTCGCCCGCGCCGAACTCGACAACATCGTCCTGCACAAGGTCGTCGGACAGCACCTCGCACCACCGTCCGTCGCGCAGGCAGCGGAGCTTCTGCGCTGAGACAAGCGTCAGCTTGTCGATGGTACGCTTGGCGCGAAGCTGCTGCGCAATGCCGATGAGGGTATTCCAGAACACGATGCCCAGAAATCCCATATTCAGCCAGGAATGCACGAGCGCCAGCATGACGGCCAGCACCAGAAACACAAGGTTGAAGTAGGTACAGACGTTATCCCGCACGATCTCGCCGGTGGTTTTGGTCTGTGATTTGGGCGGCTGGTTCGTCTGCCCCGCCGCGCGGCGCGCTTCGACCTCGGCGGCGGTCAGGCCGGTGATGGATGGCATAGTAAGGGGTGCTCCTTTCGGGGGTGAACGATTTGTAGGGGCCGGGCATGCCCGGCCCTGCCGTGGAAGGCAGACGTTCGTTTGCGGGAAGGCCGCGGGCCGGGCATGCCCGGCCCCTACAGGGCGGCGGAATTGTTTTAAAACGGCTTGTAGGGAGCGGTCTTGACCGCTCCGGGAAGGTTGCGGGCGACGGAAACCGCACCAGACGGCATATATGCATTCCGCGCAACTATGCGGCAGCCGCACAGCGCCGCGGAGGGGTCAAGACCCCTCCCTACAGTACAGACGATTTACGGCAGCCTATTATAACGCCCGCCGCTTATATTTTCCTCAGTATACCCACCAAATATGAACAAAACAAGTGCCCGGCTGCGTTTTGGGGCAGCCGGGCACTTGTTTTGTACATTATTGAATTTCCAGCGGCTCAAACGCCTCCGCCGGGTCGGCATCGACAGCCTCAAGATTTCTCGTCAGCTGGTCGAGCACCTTATAAAATGTCGCTAAATCGTCTGGGTCTATCCCCTCGTCGGCGCGGCGCTCTACGTCGGCCACAACAGCCCCCACGCGGGCGGCGCGGTCATGGCCTGCGTTGGTCAGCAGGTAGAGGGCATTGTACTTGCCGCTCTCGGCGCGCTTTTCCACCAGGCCGCTGCGCACCAGTTCTGCCAGCACGCGGGAGATCATGGCCGGGTCCAGACCGCACCGTTCTGTCAGCTCCGAGAAGTGCAGGCCCTCCGGCGCGGCGGCCAGCCGGCAGAGCACCAGCGTGTGCCCGGCCTTCAGCTCAATGCGGCTCATGCCGCTCGCCTTGATGCGCTGGATGACCTTTTGCAGCCGGGCCAGCGAGATGGACAGCCGGATAAAACGGTCATTCATATCAATCTTCCTTCAGTTCGCCGCGGGAGGCCGCCTTCAGGTAGGCAAAGATGAAGCCGTCCAGGTCGCCGTCCATGACAGCCTGTACGTTGCTGCTCTCGTAGCCGGTGCGGTTGTCCTTGACCAGCGTGTAGGGCATAAAGACGTAGCTGCGGATCTGGTGGCCCCAGGCGATCTCATTCTGCACGCCCTTGATGTCGTCGATCTTGTCCTTGTGCTGCTGCAAAGCGATCTGGTACAGCTTGGCCTTCATCATTTCCATGGCGTACTCGCGGTTCTGCAGCTGGCTGCGCTGGGTCTGGCAGCTCGTCACGATGCCGGTGGGCTTGTGGATCAGACGGACGGCGGAGGACGTCTTGTTGATGTGCTGGCCGCCTGCACCGGAGGAGCGGTAGACCTGCATCTCGATGTCGGCGGGGTTGATTTCAATGTTGATGTTGTTGTCCAGCTCGGGCATGACCTCAAGGCTGGAGAAGCTGGTCTGGCGGCGGGCGTTGGCGTCAAACGGGCTGATGCGCACCAGACGGTGGACGCCGTGCTCGCTCTTGAGCATGCCGTAGGCGTTGGGGCCCTTGACCATCATCGACGCGGACTTGATGCCGGCCTCGTCGCCGTCCAGCACGTCGAGCACCTCGACGCTGTAGCCGTGGGCCTCGGCCCAGCGGGTGTACATGCGGTAGAGCATCTCGGCCCAGTCCTGGGCCTCGGTGCCGCCGGTACCGGCGTGGAAGGTCAGGATGGCGTTGTTGTGGTCGTACTCGCCGTTGAGCATCGTCATGAGCTGCAGCTCGTCGATGGACTTCTCGACGCCGTTGACGGCCTCCTCACCCTCGGCGGCCAGGGACGGGTCGTTCTCCTCCTCGATCATGAGCAGCAGCGTCTCGGCCTCCTCATACTGGGTGGACAGCTTGCCGAAGCGCTCGAGCTTGTTCTTGACCTCGCCCATCTCGCTGATGACCTTCTGGCTGCGGGCCGGGTCATCGTAGAAGCCGGGCATCGTCATCTGGTGCTCCAGCTCGGCCAGGCGCTTTTCGCTGGCCTCGATGGACAATGCGTCGCGCAGGTCATCCACGGCGGTCTTCATGCCGCCGAGCTTTGCTTTCAGTTCGTCAATCGTAATCATATATCGTTTCCCTCGTCACACATAAGTTGGCATAAAATTACATAGTACCATTATAAGCGAATTGACGGGCGTTGTAAAGAGGGGAAATCATATATAATGAAGGTTCGTAGGGAGGGGTCTTGACCCCTCCGGGCCGTTATCGGCAGCGGCGAGGTTTCCGGGCAGCATATATGCCGCCCCTACGGACCTTCCGCAGGCTTGTAGGGGACGCATATATGCGTCCCCTACAAGCCTGCGACAGCCGTCAGGTTCCGCGGAGGGGTCAAGACCCCTCCCTACAACTCCGCCGTAAAAACCCGTTTTTCCGTTTATCTTGTAAAGTTTTTATGTTTTCTTTGCATTTATCCATTTGATGCGGTATAATGGCCTTATGTTACGGAAAGGATACCACACATGACACGTTACACAGGAAACCATTGCCCTGTCTGTGAACAGGCATTTACCGACGAGGATGACATCGTCGTCTGCCCCGACTGCGGCACGCCCTACCACCGGGCCTGCTGGCAGAAGGTCGGGGCCTGTATGCACAAGTCGGAGCACGCCGCCGGGTTTGAATGGCAGCCCGAGTTCGGTCCCGAGGCCGAAAAAGCCGCGCACGAGGCCACCTGCCCGAACTGCGGCACCCACAACCAGCCGGGCGCGGCGCAGTGCAGCCACTGCGGCTGTCCCCTGCCGAAGGACGACGGCCCCCGACCCGACCCGAAGGACGAGGACGCGCAGGTGCCGATCTACACCCGCGACCCGTCCACCGTGCATAAGCCCGATAACAGCCGCACGGCCCCCGGCCCCCGCATCGACACCTACACCGCCGACGACAACGGCGGCATCTGCCGCCGCGAGATAGGCCCCGAGGATACCATCGACGGCATCAAGGCCAAGGACTGGGCCGCCTACGTGGGCCGCAGCCCGATGTATTACCTGATGCAGTTTTTCCGCATGAGCATGACGAAGCGGAAGGTCGCAGTCTGCCTGTCGGCATTCCTGTTCGGGCCTGCCTATCTGCTTTACCGCAAGATGTGGAAGGAGGGTCTGCTGACAGCCCTGCTGTCCATCGTTTTGAGCGTGCCGTCGCTCATCGCCATTGTGGCGACCTTCAACCCGTCGCTGTTCGGCAGTATGCCGCTGTATTGGGTGCCCGTGGCCGCCGACGTCTGTGCCATTGCGGACTGGATCGTCAGGATTTTGCTGGGGCTTTTCTCGGTCTGGCTGTACCGCAACACCTCAAAGAAAAATATTGATAAAATCTACAGCGAATACCCCGAGGGCGACGCCCGCACCGATGCCCTGCTGCAAAAGGGCGGCACCAGCATCTGGGCGGCGCTGCTCTACTTTGGCATCGTGCTGCTGCTCTCCTCGCTGGTCATCAATCTGGCCGGGCCGGGCTTTGTTCAGTACGCCATGGCCATGGCCGGATATTAATTTGCTACCACACCCCGACGCAGGGTGTTTAATTTAGGAGGAAACTATGAAAACTGCACTGGTGATTATGGCCGCCGGTATCGGCTCCCGCTTCGGCGGCGGCATCAAACAGCTGGCTGCCGTCGGTCCCAACGGCGAGATCATCATGGACTATTCCATTCATGACGCCATCGAGGCCGGTTTTGACAAGATCGTCTTTATCATCCGCCACGACATTGAGGAGGCGTTTAAAGAGGCCATCGGTGACCGCATTGAGAAGATCTGCGCCGGGCTGGGCATTGAGATCGACTATGCGTTCCAGGCACTCGAGAACGTGCCGGAGGGCTTCTCCGTGCCCGAGGGCCGCTCCAAGCCCTGGGGCACCGGCCAGGCCGTGCTGGCCTGCAAGGGCATTATTAAGGAGCCGTTCGCCGTCATCAACGCCGACGACTACTACGGCAAGGAGGCGTTCGTCCGGCTGCACGACTTCCTGCAGGGCTACACGCCCGACAAGCCGGGCGACCTTGCCATGGCGGGCTTTGTGCTGAAAAACACCCTGAGCGACAACGGCGCGGTCACCCGCGGCATCTGCCAGATGAACGACGCCCACTACCTGACCGGCGTGCTGGAGACCGGCGGCATTGAAAAGACCGCCGACGGCGCAGCCGCAGGCGGCAAAAGCATCGACATCGACAGCCTTGTTTCGATGAACATGTGGGCGCTGACCCCCGAGTTCGTGGATCTGCTGGAATCCGGCTTTGTGGAGTTCTTCGAGAAGGCCGCCCCCGCCAACCCGCTGAAGGCCGAGTACCTGCTGCCCATCTACATTGATGAACTGCTGCACGCCGACAAGGTCAGCGTCAAGGTGCTGCCCACCCACGACAAGTGGTTCGGCGTCACCTACGCTGAGGACAAGCAGACTGTCATTGACAGCTTTGCCCGGCTCGTCGCCGACGGTGTGTACAAGAAGGATCTGTTCAGCGATCTGAAGAAGTAAAACAGCCAAAAACGCCCCGCTGCGGCAGGTCCTGACGGACAGCACAGCGGGGCTTCGCTTTTGGTTGAAAATTGCAAAAGACTGACACACAACGCTATGGAAAGCGGAGGCAAAACGCGGTATGGTTACTGTAACAGAAGCAGAATCACACCGCATACACCGTTACAGGAGGGCAATCATGGCAAAGAATGAATTTGACATCACATCCCTGACCCCGGAGCAGCGCGACGCACGCCTGGCACTGGACGTGGAGCGTCTGCTGCGCTTTGGCCGCAAGCACAAGCTCATCAAAGATCTGGACATTCTGGTGGCGCGCAACACCCTGCTGGATCTGCTGGCCCTGGCCGCCCCCAGCGAGGCCAAGCCCCCGAAGGAGGACCCCGAGACCCCCGCTGCCCTGCTGGACGAGATGGTCGAGCTGGCCGCGCAGAAGGAGCTGTTCGACGGCGCGGTCAACCAGTACCGCATCAACTTTGAGACCCGCCTGATGGGCGCCCTGATGCCCCGCGAGAGCGAGGTCTGCAAGAAGTTCCGCAAGCTCTACGTCAAGCAGGGCGCCAAGGCCGCTACCGACTGGTTCTATCAGCTCTGCGTCGACACGAACTACATCCGCACCGCGCAGATCGCCAAGAACATTCAGTGGAACACCGCCACCCCCTACGGCGAGCTGGAGATCACCATCAACCTGACGAAGCCCGAGAAGGACCCCAAGACGATTGCCCTCGAGCGCCTGCAGCCCAAATCCGGCTACCCCGCCTGCATGCTCTGCAAGGAGAACATCGGCTACGCGGGCCGCATCAACTTCCCGGCGCGCCAGACCCACCGCATTGTGCCCATCACGCTGGCGGGTGAGCAGTTCTATCTGCAGTACAGCCCCTACGCCTACTTCCATGAGCACTGCATCATGCTGCACGAGCAGCACAAGCCGATGGAGATGAACAAGCAGACGCTGGCGGAAATTTTCGACTTCGTCGGACAGTTCCCCCACTACACCTGCGGCTCCAACGCCGACCTGCCCATCGTCGGCGGCAGCATCCTGAGCCACAGCCACTTCCAGGGCGGGCGGTATGTTTTCCCGATGCAGAAGGCTGACATCGCCGTGCCGATGACCGACATCCGCTACCCCGGCGTCAAGGCGGGCATCCTGAACTGGCCTGTCTCCGCCGTGCGTCTGGTGGGCCGCAGCAGCCAGCAGATGCAGAATGTTGCCAACAACATCCTGTCCGCCTGGCGCAGCTACACCGACGAGAGCGTCGGCATCCTGGCCGAGACCGACGGCACGCCCCACAACACCGTGACGCCGATCCTGCACTACGACGAGACCGAGGGCTACATCCTTGACCTGGCCCTGCGCAACAACCGCACGAGCGAGGAGTACCCCGACGGCATCTTCCACCCGCACAGGGAATACCACAACATTAAAAAGGAAAACATCGGCCTGATCGAGGTCATGGGTCTGGCTATCCTGCCAGCCCGCCTGAAGGATCAGGGCGCGCAGATCGCGGAAATTCTGGCCGGGCAGCGCCCGAACACCAGCCGCGAGGCGGGCGACACGCTGGCCGTCCATGCCAACTGGATCGACGAGCTGATTGCAAAGTACGGCACCCACATGAAGCCGCAGGACGCCAACAAGGCCGTCAAGGCCGAGATCGGCACCGTGTTCAGCCATGTTTTGGAGAATGCCGGTGTCTTTAAGCAGGACGCCGCCGGTCAGGCCGCCTTTGTCAGGTTCATGCAGAGCGTGGGCTTTAAGAAGGCGTAAAATCGCATAAGAAGCAGGGACACCGACCCGCAAGGGCTGGTGTCCCTGTTTTTGCTGCCTTGTAGGGGCCGGGCATGCCCGGCCCGCAGCCTTCCGGGAGACAGCCGTTTGCCGTGCACATCCCGCGGAGCGGTCAAGACCGCTCCCTACAAAGCACCCGTTATCGTCATCCTGTAGGGAGGGGTCTTGACCCCTCCGTGCGGCTTTCCCGCAAGCACCTGTCTGCCTTACGTGCGCGGGCCGGGCATGCCCGGCCCCTACCGCGCTGCGTTCTCCGGATACCCGCACTCCCACAGCACGCCCCAATCCAGCTCTTCATCTATCCCGGCTTCATACCGTGCCAGATTTACATCAATGACCCGCTGCTTCACATTCACGCAGCAGAGCAGTGTAAAGCTGACTGCTGCCGCAAAAATGGCGAGCTTCGCCGCCGGGATCGGCTTGAACACCCGCACCAGCGCCAGCACTGCACAGACAGCCAGCACAAACAGGCACCATGCCGCCGTGAACCGCCGGGGCGTCAGGGCACAGAGCGTCACATAGACAGCCAGCTTGCCCGCTGCCAGCGCAGCAAAAGCCACGCCGAACCCGCAGAACACGGCGGCCAACGCTTTGGGCAGCGGCGCACGGCCAAAGAACTGTATGCCCGCCAGCACCGCAAAATTGAGCAGCAGGATTTTCAGCAGCTCCCAGAAGCCGTTCACCGCAAAAGCGGCGGTGTCCGGTGCGTCCAACCCAAGCGGTGCAGCGGCAAACCACTCCCCTGCCTGCACGGCAAAGAACAACGCGTAGACGCCGCACAGCGCCATTACAGCCGCCACCGCCGTGGTGCGCGGCACAATGCGGCAGTTTTCCAGCACAGCGGCACACTGCTGCGCCGTGGTGGGCGGGGCTTTGCGGCGCAGGGAGCCGCCCACCAGCCCGTACAGCCACGCCCCCACCGGGAGTGAGGGCAGGATATACATCAGCTGGTCAATGAATCTCACATTGTTCAGCAGCCTGCCCCACCAGTCGGACACCTGCTGCCCCAGCGCGGCAAAGTTGGCATCGGCTGCTGCCAGCAGCCCCCATGCCACACCGCACAGCGCCAGCGTCACCGCTGCGGTAACGATGAGGTGCAGAACTTTTCGTGTCCCCGTGCGGTCCTGCAGATGGGTGCGCAGCGCAGCAAAGACGGTACGCGCCCGCAGGAAGAAGTTCCCGAACGGCAGGAGGACAAATCCGGCCAGCGCATCCAGCGGGGCCAGACTGCCGCTCTGCCCCTGCGCCAGCATCCCGCACCGTGCCAGCACATACCAGACGGCGAACAGATGCCATACCATCCACTGCCAGTCCCCCAGCGGCCCCGGCTGGTAGCCGTACAGCGGGTACGCCACGGCCAGCGCCAGCCAGCATACGGCCCAGAGCGGCGTTTCCTTAGCGGCGGTGCGGTGCGCGGCGCGGGCGGCACAGTCCACATACACAATGAACAGCGCCGCAAAAACCGGCATTCCCCAATCCGGATATGACTGCGGAAACATCACTCCGCGCAGATAAAAATACGCCAGCGGGTACATTAAAACAGCATACAGCATACCATCACCTCAACGTAGGGGCCGGACAAGTCCGGCCCGGCAGTGTAAAGGCAATACCGCATAATTCTAAGTGCCGATACGGCGAGCGAGGTGCGGCAGCTGCTAAGCCAAAAGCGCAGATAATACTTTGTGTATTATCGAGCATTTTGGCAACGCAGATGCCGTGCCGCACACCGAGCCGCAGCGAGGCGCTTCGGAGCGCAACCGCCGCTTGCGGCGGCTCTTGGCGCGGAGATCCGCCGGAGCGGTGCTTAAGCCGTAAGGCGGGAATTGTGCGGTGTTGCCTAAAACAAACGTTTGCCTGCGGGAAGGCCGCGGGCCGGGCATGCCCGGCCCCTACCGATTCTCGTCCGGCACAAACTCCAGAATATCCCCCGGCTGGCAGTCCAGCGCCCGGCAGAGAGCCTCCAGCGTCGAAAACCGCACAGCCTTGGCCTTGTTATTTTTCAGGATGGACAGATTTGCCGGCGTGATGCCGATCTCCTCGGCCAACTCGCCCGCGCCTTTGTGGCGGCGCGCCATCATCACATCCAGATTGACCACAATGGGCATCGTGCCGCCTCCTTAAATCGTGTAGTCAAGCTCGTCCTTCATGTGGACGGCCTGGGCAAAGGCGTTTTTCAGCACCCGGACAATGAGCGCCATGAACGCCGCGGCCACGCCCAGAAACGCAAACGGCAGATAGATGTACGCCGCGGCCAGGCAGACCACCGCCGCCCCCGCACAGCACCAGCTGATGCGCCGCAGGGCCGTCACGTTGGCGGGTACAAAGACCGCGCCCGCCTCGATGCGGCGCAGGAATTTGTACAGACTGACCAGCATGACGAACGCCAGCACCGCGCAGACGTACCCCATGCCCAGCAGCACCGGGCCGCTGGCGGGCGGCAGGGCGTTGGCGGATACCATCCAACGGGTCAGCCACGGGCCGCTTACCGTCATGATGCCGCAGCCCGCTATTGTCCCCGCCACAACGACGCGGGTCAGAATGATGCTTTTCTGGTCGCTCCAGGTAAATTTCATTTGTATACCTCCTGATTGCGTGCCCGAACGGTTTCGGATCGCCGCAAGGCTCTCCCCCATGGTTCGTGATGCTTGCAGTATACCACGTCGTATATCGTTTTGCAAGTATTTTTTATCGTTTTTCGATAATTTTGTAAAGTCTGATGGAAACATTTGCACCGCGCCGCAAAATGGTGTATCATAGCAGTGTATATCATCAAGTTTAAGAGGTGTACCGCATGAAATTACCTGTCCTGCTGGCCGCCGCGGCGCTGGCCATTTGCCTGACCGGGTGCAGCCATGCCCAGACGGACGCCACACCGTCCGCCACTTCCGAGACTGCCGGAGCCGCCGCCACAGCGACGCCCGCGGCCACGCCTGCCACATCGGCAGAGCCTGTCTGTGCCGAGGTCGGCACCATCCTGCCCGAGACCGCCGACGCAGGCCGCAGCTATGTTGATGAGACGCTTTTCATCGGTGATTCAAACACGGCACGCTACCTGCTGTACGCCAACGAGACCGGCACGGCATTCACAAGCCTGAACAACAACATCGGTGTTGTAAGCATGGGCGTGGGGTCGATCACCTCCCTGAAATGCGAAAAGTTCAAGGGCTCATCCGCGATGTACACCGTGCCGGACGCTGTGGCCATGCTCAAGCCCAAGCGCATCATCATCTGCTACGGCACCAACAACCTGTCCGGCTCGTCGACGGACGCGACGAACTACATAAAGACCTATCTGCAAGGGTTGCAGGCCATCCAGACCGCGTGGCCCTACTGTGACATCATCGTCAGCGCCATTCCCCCGCTGGACCGGCAGCGCGAAAACACGAACCTGACGATGACCCAGGTCGATGCCTACAACGCCGCGCTCGTGCAGATGTGCGAGGAAAACGGCTTTAAGTTTTTGAACAGCGCCGAGGTCCTGCGCGACGATGCCACAGGCTGGGCCAAAAAGGACTACACGCTGTCCGACGGCGTGCACCTCTCGAAGGAGGCCGTTACCGCGTATTTTACCTACGTGCGCACCCATGCTTATGCCGCCGAGGACCGCCGCCCGCAGCCGCTGGGCACGATCCCGACACCGGACGGTGTGCCCGCGAACCTTATCAACAAGGATCCCATCGCCGTGCGCGGTGCGAAGGTCCCGCTGGAATTTGTTGCTGCAAACGGCGGCAAGCTGTCCGGCACGACGAGCCAGCTCGTCAAAAAGGGCGGCACGGCGGCAGCTGTGACTGCAGTGCCTGACGAGGGCTTTGTCTTTGCGGGCTGGACGGCCAGCTCCGGCGGCAGCTACAGCAGCGCGACGATCAGCTTCACGATGCCCCAGAACGCCGATGCGGGCGGCGTCGTGCTGACAGCCAATTTCAAGGCTGACGCCCATGAACACAACTATGCGGAGATCGAGGATACGCGGGTGAACCCGACCTGCACCAACAACGGCTCGGCCAAGTACAAGTGCACGATCTGCGGCGAAGTCATCGAGAAGGAGCTGCCCGCCCTCGGCCATGACTGGGATGGTGGGGTCGTCAGCAACGGCGTCATCACCTTTGCCTGCCGCCGTGAGGGCTGCGGCGAGACCCGCACCGAGGCCGTGCAGGCGACCCCGACGCCGTCGCCCTCGCCGGTACCGACACCGACAGCCACGCCCGAGCAGCACGTCCACAATTTCCAGCTCGTCAGCGATACCGCGACCTGCGCCGCGGACGGCGTAAAGACCTACCAGTGCAGCTGCGGTGAGCAGATGACCGAGCCATCCCCCGCCACCGGCAGCCACAGCTGGCAGCTGACCGGCCACACCGACCCGCAGGTCGGCGCGGACGGCAGCAACGTTTACACCTGCCCGGTCTGCGGTCAGACGATGACCGAGACCCTCCCGGCCCTGCCGGCGCCCGACCCGGAGCCGGAGCCTGCACCCGAGCCTACTGTGCCGGAGGAGCCGGCCCCCGCCGCGGAGCCGACCTGCGATCCGGAAATTACCGAATAAGCCACACCTGCCGCGGGCGGATATAGAATCCGCCCCTACGGGGAATGTTGATTTCAACGTAGGGGCGCATTCTATATGCGCCCGCAGGCAGGCGTTTTCCGTAAGGCTGTGGGCCGGGCATGCCCGGCCCCTACCGCGATATTTCCCATGCAAAAATCATCAAACGAAAGAGGTTCCCATGTCCGAAGCTGCCAACAACCCGCGCCCCAAAAACAGCACCCTGATCCGCCGTTTTCTGCCGTATATGGCCAAGTACCGCGGCGTACTGGCCTTTGATTTGTTCTGCGCCGCGCTGACGACGCTCTGCGACATCGCCCTGCCCTCCATCATGCGCACACTGACGAACACCGTCTCCGCCGCCGCGCTGACCGTGGACACCGTGCTGCGGCTGGCTGCGCTCTACTTTGTGCTGCGCATCATCGATGGCGCGGCAAGCTACTTTATGTCCGGCATCGGGCACATCATGGGCGTACACATCGAGACCGACATGCGCCGCGACGCCTTTGACCATCTGCTGCGGCTCGACCACACCTACTACAACAACACGAAGGTCGGCCAGATCATGGGCCGCATCACCAACGACCTGTTCGATGTGACCGAGTTTGCCCACCACTGCCCGGAGGAGTTCTTCATTGCAGGAATAAAGATCGCAGCATCGTTTGTTATTCTCTGCCAAGCCAGCGTGCCGCTGACGCTCGTCGTCTTTGCCTGCGTGCCGCTGATGGGCGTGGTCTCGGTCAAGCTCAACCGCAAGCTGCGGGAGCGGTTCCGCCAGCAGCGCTTTCAGATCGGTGAGCTGAACGCCACGATCGAGGACAGCCTGCTGGGGCAGCGCGTCGTCAAGGCGTTTGCCGCCGAGGACATGGAGCGCGAGAAGTTCGCGCAGGGCAACCGGGATTTTGAACAGATCAAGACCTTAAGCTACCACGCCATGGCGGCGTTCAACACATCCACGCGCCTTTTTGACGGTCTGATGTACTTTGTTGTCATTCTGGCGGGCGGATTGTCCCTTGTGTACGGGGCCATCAGCGCGGGCGACCTTGTCGCGTATGTGCTGTATGTCTCGACGCTGATCGCGACCATCCGCCGTATCGTCGAATTTGCCGAGCAGTTCCAGCGCGGCATGACCGGCATCGAGCGCTTTGCCGAGATCATGGATACGCCCATCACCATCGCCGATGCCCCCGACGCGAAGCCGCTGGTCGTGAAGGACGGCAGCATCGACTTTGACGACGTCAGCTTTGAGTACCCCGACGACCACAACAAGGTCCTGCGCCACGTTGATCTGCATATCCGCCCGGGCGAGAATGTCGCGCTCGTCGGGCCTTCCGGCGGCGGCAAGACGACGCTGTGCAACCTGATCCCCCGTTTCTATGATGTGACGGGCGGCAAGATCCTGATTGACGGGCAGGACGTGCGCGGCGTGACGCTGCACAGCCTGCGCGGGGCCATCGGCGTCGTGCAGCAGGACGTTTACCTGTTCAGCGGCACGGTGGCGGAGAACATCGCCTATGGCCGCCCCGGCGCGACCCGCGCCGAAATTGAGGAGGCTGCCCGCCTGGCCGGAGCCGATGCCTTTGTCCGCGCTTTGAAGGACGGCTACGACACCTACGTCGGTGAGCGCGGCGTCAAGCTGTCCGGCGGGCAGAAGCAGCGTTTGGCGATTGCCCGCGTCTTTTTGAAGAACCCGCGCATCCTGCTGCTGGACGAGGCCACAAGTGCCCTGGACAACGAGAGCGAGATTTTGGTGGGCCAGAGCCTTGACAAGCTGGCAAAGGGCCGCACGACCCTGACGATTGCCCACCGCCTGACGACGATCAAAAATGCGGACCGCATTCTGGTGCTGGGCCGCAACGGCATCGAGGAGGAGGGCAGCCACGATGAGCTGCTGGCGAAGCAGGGCGTATATTACCGGCTGTGGAACGGACTGGTGAGCGGGGAAACGCTGTAACCCGCGCCAAAGGCTTCTCCCCCGGGGGAGAAGCTGTCCGCAAAGCGGACTGATGAGGGGAGAGTCTGCCGTACCTTCCCGTTCACGGGATACCCCCGCAAGCCTCCCCCCTCATCCGACCTCGGACGGGGCCTCGGCCACCTTCCCCCTAGGGGGAAGGCTTTTTTATTTGTACCATCATCCTCCTCATATTCAGCCCGCAGGTCATCAGATTCGACACGGCCATGACTCCCAGGAACCCCATCATGCCGTACTGCGGCACGACAAGCCAAATCGCCGCAATGCGGAACACCGAGTCAAACAGCGAATATCGGAATGTTGCAAGCTGCTCCCCCAGACCCTTTAACACGCCGTCCACCATACTCTCCAGATACATGAACGGCGCGACGAAGCCCAAAAGCTGCACATACCGCCCAACCTTGGCATCCCGGTAGACGAACCCGGCCAGCGGCGCTCCGAGCAGCACAAACCCGGCCCCCGCCGCCAGCGAGAACGCGCCGGTCATGCGCAGCATCGTAAAAATCAGGCGGCGCATGGCGGCGGTGTCGCCCTTTGTGTGGGCGCGGGTGATCTCGGGCATCAGCAGGCCGGACAGCGCCCCCAGCACCGAAAACGGGAAAAATAGCAGCGGGAGCGCCATACCCTTTAAGCTGCCGTACTGGGCCACGGCCTCGGCGCGGCTGCCCGTGTAAATCGCCAGCGTGTAGGGGATCAGGCTGCTTTCCGCCGCCTGCAGGGCGCTGGCCAGCAGGCGGCTGCCCTCGACGGGCCACAGGATGTCGTACAGCTCTTTGCGGGTGTAGGGGTGCAGCGGCGCACCGGGCCGGGGTGCAAATTCCGGCGTGCGTGCGGCAAAAGCCAGCATAATGCCGCAGGAGACGCTCTCGCTGACCGTGTTGCCCAGCAGCACGGCGGCGCAGCCGTAGCCCGCGCCCCACTGCGCCAGCGTCCGCAGACCCGCCGCGGCGACGGCCATCCGCACCAGCTGCTCGATGAGCTGCGCCGTGATGTTCGGCTGCACCCGACGCGCGGCCAAAAAGCACCCCCGCACCGCGCCCGACACGGCCATAAACGGCAGACTGGGGGCCAAAATCAGCAGCGCGGTCTCGGCGCGGACGTCGTGCAGCAGATACCGCGCGCACGGCCCGGCCAATACGCTTTGGGCCAGCATGGCCGCCGTGCCGAAGCCCAGCGCCGTGATGCACAGCCCGCGCAGGGTCTCGGCCATGCCGCTGCCGCGGGCCAGGCTTTGCGCCGCCAGCCGCGCCGACGCCACATTGACGCCCGCCGTGGCGAACGAGACAAACACCATGTACAGCGCCAGAATCAGCTGGTAAAGACCCATGCCCTCGCTGCCCAGATACGCCGCCAGCACGACCCGGAACCCCATGCCCAGCGCCCGCAGCACCAGCCCCGACCCGGTGAGCAGCGCCGCATTGTGTAGGTACGTTCTGCGTTTGCTCATACGCCGCCCCCTTCCCCTGCTGATGGGTATGCGGGCGGGCGGCGCGGTATGACTTGCGGGAGAGGGATGCGCACGGTAAAATAGAGACACCGCTGGGGCGCTTTTAAATTGACCGGTGTCTTGCATTCCGGCGCGATTTTTGGTAAACTGAAGGAAGAGCAATTTTTAAAGGAGCAAATATACCATGAGCGAAGCCTGTAACCATGATTGCAGCAGCTGCAAGTCCAACTGCGATCACCGCGCGCCGCAGCATGAGCCGCCGCACGCAAGAAGCCGTATCCAAAAAGTCATCGGCGTCGTTTCCGGCAAGGGCGGCGTCGGCAAAAGCATGACCAGCGCCATGCTGGCTGTCTCGATGCGCCGCCTTGGCTTTAAGGCCGGCGTGCTGGACGCCGACATCACCGGCCCGTCCATCCCCCGCCTGTTCGGCGTGAAGGGCCCGGCCACCGGTGACGGCGAGAGCCTCAACCCGGTTTCCAGCCGTACCGGCGTGGAAATCATGAGCATCAACCTGCTGCTCGACGACCCCGAGGCCCCCGTTGTCTGGCGCGGCCCCGTCATTGCGGGCGCGGTCAAGCAGTTCTGGCAGGAGGTCGTGTGGGATGTTGATTTCCTGTTCGTTGACATGCCCCCGGGCACCGGCGACGTGCCGCTGACCGTGTTCCAGACGCTGCCGGTGGACGGCATCGTCATCGTGTCCAGCCCGCAGGAGCTGGTCGGCATGATCGTCGGCAAGGCCGTCCAGATGGCCCAGATGATGCATGTGCCCATCCTCGGCCTGGTCGAGAACATGAGCTACGCCGTCTGCCCCGACTGCGGCAAGCACATCAACGTCTTTGGCGACAGCCATGTGGACGAGATTGCCGACAAATACAAGCTGCCGGTGCTGGCGAAGATGCCCATCGACCCCGAGCTGGCCAAGGAGGCCGATGCGGGCATGATCGAGATGTTCGCGGGCGACTATCTGGACAATGCGGCCCAGACCGTGGCAAAGCTGCTGAAAAAGTAAAACGCTGCATCGGCATTTTAAGTTTTGAGGAGGTTACTTATGAAAAAGTTCTTTGAGGAATTCAAAGCCTTCGCCTTGAAGGGCAACATGATGGACATGGCCATCGGTGTTATCATCGGCGGTGCGTTCTCCACGCTGGTCACCTCCCTGACAGACAACCTCATCAGCCCGATTTTGGGTATTCTGGGCAAGGTCAACTTTGACGCCATGATGTGGGATGTCTTTGGCGACGGCAAGCTGGTCTTTAAGTACGGCGCGTTCATCACCGCCGTCATCAACTTCCTGATCATGGCGTTCGTGCTGTTCTGCATCGTCAAGGCTATGAACAAACTGATGGAGATGGGCAAGCATGAGGAGCCCGCCGCGGAGCCTGCTGCCCCCGCCGCCCCCACGCAGGAGGAGCTGCTGGCCGAGATTCTGGTCGAGCTGAAAAAGCAGAACGGCGAGAAAACGGCGTAACGTTTTTTAGTATGCAAAATGACCGCGCAGGGCGAAAAGCCTTGCGCGGTTTTTGTTTGGGCGGCGGAGGCACACGGCGCGGGAGGGATGAATCCCTCCCCTGCGGGTCAACCGTAAACGGGCGGTTTCGGGAGGCCGCGGGCCGGGCATGCCCGGCCCCTACAGCGCGGCGCACCTTGTAGGGGGCGGCGCACCTTGTAGGGGGCGGCGTCCCCGACGCCCCGCATGGCGGCACACGCTTTCCGGGGATTGTAGGGCGGCCTGCCCACAGGCCGCCGCGAAGGGGTCAAGACCCCTCCCTGCAATGCAAACCGGAAAAGGGAGATGCCGTTAGGCAGCGGGCGGCATATATGCCGCCCCTACAAAGCGGCAAAAGTCCACACAGCTTAATTTTATTAAGTTTACGCTTGCTAAACCAAATTTCTAAACGTTTTTCGCTTAATTTCCGTAAAATCTTCTGCTTCGGGATTGTAAAGCGGCGGCATCTATGGTATGATGCAGACAAGAACAAAGACGTTCCCACAAGGGGCCTGTATGCCCTGTTGGGAGCGTCTTTTTTGTTTATCCCGCCCGCGCGGCAAATGTGCGACGCAGCGCGGTTTAGCGGGATTGGGAAAGGAGCAAACGAGGTATGGAAAACTTTACCGAGCGCAAGACCCCCGCCGGGCTGTACAGCCCCCGGTTTGAGCATGACAACTGCGGCATCGGCGCTGTGGTGGACATCAAGGGGCGCAAGAGCCACAAAACCATTGACGACGCGCTGCAGATCGTGGAGCATCTGGAGCACCGCGCGGGCAAGGACGCCGAGGGCAAGACCGGCGACGGCGTCGGCATTCTGACGCAGATCAGCGACAAATTCTTCCAGAAGGCCGCCGCCGAGCAGGGGCTGACCCTGGGCGCAGAACGGGAATATGGCATTGGCATGTTCTTTTTCCCGCAGGATGAGCTCAAGCGCAACCAGGCCAAGAAGCTGTTTGAGATTGTCTGCAAAAAGGAGGGTCTGCCCTTCTTAGGCTGGCGCGAGGTTCCCACCTGCCCCGAGGTGCTCGGCCACAAGGCCATTGCCTGCATGCCCAGCATCTGGCAGGGCTTTGTGGGCAAGCCGCAGCGCGTCGAGGCCGGTATTGCCTTTGACCGCCGCCTCTATGTGGCGCGCCGCGTGTTTGAGCAGTCCAGCCCCGACACCTACGTTTGCAGCCTGTCCAGCCGCACCATTGTCTATAAAGGTATGTTCCTCGTCAAGGAGCTGCGCCTGTTCTATCCCGATCTGCAGGACGCCGACTATGAATCCGCCATCGGCATGGTGCACAGCCGCTTCTCGACGAACACATCCCCGAGCTGGAACCGCGCCCACCCCAACCGCTTCATCCTGCACAACGGCGAGATCAACACGATCCGCGGCAACGTGGACACGATGCTTGCCCGCGAGGAAACCATCGGTTCCAACTATTTAAAGGACGATATGACGAAGGTTCTGCCCATCGTCAACCAGGGCGGCTCCGACTCTGCCCAGCTGGATAACACGCTGGAATTCATGGTCATGAACGGCATGGATCTGCCGCTGGCCGTCATGGTCACGATCCCCGAGCCGTGGGACAACAACAAGTCGATGGACCCGAAGAAGCGCGACTTCTACCAGTACTATGCCACGATGCTGGAGCCGTGGGACGGCCCCGCCAGCATCCTGTTCAGCGACGGCGACGTGATGGGCGCAGTGCTGGACCGCAACGGTCTGCGCCCGAGCCGCTACTACATCACGAAGGATGGCCGCCTGATCCTTTCCAGCGAGGTCGGCGTGCTCGACATTCCCGCTGACGAGGTCGTGCGCAAGGACCGTCTGCGCCCCGGCAAGATGCTGCTGGTGGATACCGTCAGGGGCGAGCTGGTGGACGACGAAAAGCTGAAGGCCGACTACGCCAGCCGCCAGCCCTACGGCGAGTGGCTGGACCGCAACCTCGTCCCGCTGTCCAGCCTGAAGGTGCCCAACAAGAAGGTGCCCAGCTACACGAAGGATCAGCTTGTCCAGCTGCAGAAGGCGTTCGGCTACCGGTATGAGGACGTCTCCACGATCATTCTGCCGATGGCCAAGAACGGCGGCGAGCCCGCCGGGGCCATGGGCAGCGATACTCCGCTGGCCGTTTTGAGCCACACCCGCCCGAATCTGAGCGAGTATTTCAAGCAGATGTTTGCGCAGGTCACGAACCCGCCCATCGACGCCCTGCGCGAGAAGATCGTCACCTCGACCACCGTCTACGTCGGTGCGCAGGGCAATCTTCTGGAGGAGGACGCCGACAACTGCAAGGTCCTGAAAATCGAGAACCCGATCCTGACCGAGACCGATCTGCTCAAGATCAAGGCCATGGACGTGCCCGGCTTCAAGGTCGTGACGCTGTCCATCTGCTACTACAAGAACACCGACCTGGAAAAGGCCATTGAGCGCCTGTTTGTCGATGTGGACCGCGCCTACCGCGACGGCGCGAACATCCTGATTTTGTCGGACCGTGACATTGACGAGTACCACGTCGCCATTCCCAGCCTGCTGGCTGTGGGCGCGGTCAGCAAGTATCTGGTCCGCACCCGCAAGCGCACCGCCATGGCGCTGATTCTGGAAAGCGGCGAGCCGCGCCTGGTGCACGACTTCGCCACGCTGCTGGGCTACGGCGCAGCCGCCATCAACCCGTATCTGGCGCAGGAGACTATCGGTGAGTTGATTTCCGACGGCCTTCTCGACAAGGACTACTACGCCGCTGTCAGCGACTACAACAAGGCCGTGCTGGCGGGCATTGTCAAAATCGCGTCCAAGATGGGCATTTCCACGATCCAGTCCTACGCGGGCAGCCAGATCTTTGAGGCGCTGGGCATCTCGAAAGAGGTCATCGACAAATACTTTACGAACACCGTCTCCCGCGTGGGCGGCATCACGATCCAGGACATCCAAAATGATCTGGAAGCCCGCCATCAGGAAGCATTCGACCCGCTGGGTCTGGACATCAACCGCGAGCTGCCGAGCCTGGGTGCGCACAAATTCCGCGGCGGCCCCGCTGCCGAGCAGCACCTCTACAACCCGCAGACCATCCACCTTTTGCAGCAGGCCTGCTGGACCGGCAATTACGATACCTTCAAGCAGTACACCGCCGCCGCTGCCAATGAGAACGGCGACGCGATGCACCTGCGCAGCCTGCTGGACTTCAACTATCCCGAGCAGGGCGTGCCCCTCGACGAGGTCGAGAGCGTTGACTCCATCGTCAAGCGGTTCAAGACCGCCGCCATGAGCTACGGCGCGCTGTCCGAGGAGGCCCACGAGTGCATGGCTATCGCCATGAACCGTCTGGGCGGCAAGTCCAACACCGGCGAGGGCGGCGAGGCCGAGGACCGCTACGGCACCGAGCGCAACTCCGCCATCAAGCAGGTGGCATCCGCCCGCTTCGGCGTGACAAGCAAGTATCTGGTCTCCGCCAGTGAGATCCAGATCAAGATGGCGCAGGGCGCGAAGCCCGGCGAGGGCGGCCAGCTGCCCGGCGGCAAGGTCTACCCGTGGGTCGCCAAGACCCGCAACTCGACCACCGGCGTCGGCCTGATCTCTCCCCCGCCCCACCACGATATTTACTCGATCGAGGATCTGGCGCAGCTGATCTACGATTTGAAGTGCTCCAACCGCAAGGCAGCCATCAACGTCAAGCTCGTCAGCGAGGCCGGTGTCGGCACGATTGCCGCGGGCGTTGCCAAGGCCGGTGCGGAGGTCATCCTGATTTCCGGCTTTGACGGCGGCACGGGCGCAGCCCCCCGCAACTCCATCCACAACGCGGGTCTGCCGTGGGAGCTGGGCATTGCCGAGGCACACCAGTGCCTGATCATGAACGGTCTGCGCAGCCGCGTCCGCATCGAGGCGGACAGCAAGCTGATGAGTGGCCGCGACGTTGCCATTGCCGCCCTGCTGGGTGCCGAGGAATTCGGCTTCGGCACCGGCCCGCTGGTGGCCATGGGCTGCGTCATGATGCGCGTCTGCAACCTTGACACCTGCCCCATGGGCATCTGCACCCAGAACCCCGAGCTGCGCAAGCGGTTTAAGGGCAAGCCCGAGTACATCATGAACTTTATGCGCTTCATGGCCGAGGACCTGCGCGAGTACATGGCAAAGCTCGGCGTGCGCACCGTCGATGAGCTGGTGGGCCGCACCGACCTGCTCAAGGTCAAAGCCGCGCCCGCAGGCTCCCGCGCCAGTGAGATGGACCTGACCGCGCTTTTGCAGAACCCGCTAATCGAGAACACCAACGTACACTTCAACGCGAAGGATGTTTACAACTTCCAGCTGGAAAAGACCCCCGACATGCGCATCCTGATGAAGAAGTTCAAAAAGAGCTTCGACTCCGCCGAGCCGAAGCCCAGCACCGTCACGCTGGACGTCGGCAACACGGACCGCGCGTTCGGCACGATCATTGGCAGCGAGATCACCGCCAGGTTCGGCAACACGCTGCCCGACGACACGTTCCATGTCGTCTGCCACGGCTACGGCGGCCAGAGCTTCGGCGCGTTCATCCCCAAGGGCCTGACGCTCGAGCTGGTCGGCGACGCGAATGACTACATCGGCAAGGGTCTGTCCGGCGGCAAGCTCGTCGTCTACCCGCCGAAGGACGCCGCCTTTGACCGCAGCGAGAACATCGTCATCGGCAACGTGGCACTGTACGGTGCTACGGGCGGCACGGCGTTCATCAACGGCGTAGCCGGTGAGCGCTTCTGCGTGCGCAACTCCGGCGCAACTGCCGTTGTGGAGGGCGTGGGCGACCATGGCTGCGAGTACATGACCGGCGGCACGGTGGTCGTGCTTGGCAAGACCGGCAAGAACTTTGCAGCCGGCATGAGCGGCGGCATCGCCTACGTGCTGGACGAGGACTGGGACTTCTACCAGCGCGTCAACAAGGACATGGTCAGTCTGGAGCCTGTGGAGCACAAGTACGATGTATCGCTGTTGAAAGACCTGATCCGTGAGCATGTGGAGCTGACCGGGTCGCCGCGCGGCAAGGAAATCCTTGACAACTTCGGCGAGTATCTGCCCAAGTTCAAGAAGGTCCTGCCCCACGACTACGACAAAATGCTGCGCCTGATTGCCCAGATGGAGGAAAAGGGCGAGGACAGCGAGCAGGCCCAGATCGAGGCGTTCTACGCCATGAAAAGCGCAAAGTAAGGGAGGCAGAGTACCATGGGCAAACCGACAGGATTTATGGAAATTACGCGGCAGACCAGTTTAGAGCTGCCGCCCGAGGAGCGCATCCGGAATTTTAACGAGTTTCACGTCCCGCTGCACACCGACGAGCAGCAGGCCCAGGGCGCACGCTGCATGGACTGCGGCGTCCCCTTCTGCCAGAGCGGCGTTCAGCTGGGCGGCATGTTCAGCGGCTGCCCGCTGAACAACCTGATCCCCGAGTGGAACGACCTGGTCTATCAGGGCAAGTGGGACCTGGCCGTGCACCGGCTGATCGCCACGAACCGATACCCGGAGTTCACGAGCCGGGTCTGCCCCGCCCTGTGCGAGGCGGCCTGCACCTGCGGCAACGTCACGGGTGACCCGGTCACGGTCAAGGAAAACGAGCGCGCCATCGTGGAATACGGTTACGAGAGCGGCGCCATTCATGCCGTGCCGCCCCCGGCCCGCACGGGCAAGACCGTGGCGGTCATCGGCGCAGGTCCCGCGGGCCTGTCCGTGGCCGACCTGCTCAACAAGCGCGGCCATCGCGTGACCATCTATGAGCGCGAGGACCGCGCGGGCGGCCTGCTGATGTACGGCATCCCCAACATGAAGCTGGAAAAGTGGGTCATTGACCGCCGCGTGAAAATTTTGCAGGACGAGGGCATTGAGTTTGTTTTTAACGCCGACGTCGGCAATACGGTCAGCGCCGAGGAGCTGAAGGCCCGCTATGACGCCGTGGTGCTGTGCTGCGGCGCGAAGCAGGCCCGCGACATCCAGGCCCCGGGCCGCGACGCGCAGGGCATCTTCTTTGCGGTGGATTACCTGACCAGCGTGACCCGCAGTCTGCTGGATTCCAACTTTGCGGACGGCAAGGCGGTTTCCGCCGCGGGCAAGCGCGTGCTGGTCATCGGCGGCGGCGACACCGGCAACGACTGCGTCGGCACGGCCATCCGCCAGGGCTGCGAGAGCGTCATGCAGCTGGAAATGATGCCCTGCCCGCCCGCGGCCCGCGCCCCCGGCAACGACTGGCCCGAGTGGCCCCGCGTGCTGAAAACAGACTACGGCCAGCAGGAGGCCATTGCCAAATTCGGCTTTGACCCCCGCGTCTACCAGACGACGGTCAAGGAGTTCTACAAGAACGAGGCCGGGCAGGTCTGCGGCGCGCTGATCTCCAAGCTGAAAAGCGAGGTCGTGGACGGACGCCGCCAGATGGTGCCCACCGGCGAGGAGTTCACCGTGGACTGCGACCTTGTGCTGATCGCGGCAGGCTTTACGGGCTGCGAGCCCTATGTGGCCGATGCGTTCGGCGTCGAGCGCACGAAGCGCGGCACCGTGGCCGATGTGAAGTACGCCACTGCCGACCCGAAGGTGTTCGCCTGCGGCGATATGCGCCGCGGCCAGAGCCTTGTCGTCTGGGCGCTGCGCGAGGGCCGCGACACCGCCGCCGTGGTAGATGAAAAGCTGATGGGGTATACGAACCTGTGACCTACTTTCTTTGAAAAGAAAGTAGGCAAAGAAACTTTAAAACCTTAACCCATACATGGGCCGCCCCGTAGGGGCCGGGCATGCCCGGCCCTCCTGCCTTCCCGCAAACGCATATCTCCCATAACGCCGCGGGCCGCACATGTGCGGCCCCTGCAAAGCAGCCTCCGCAACGTATCGGCCTTTCGGTACGCTGCGGGGGCTTTCTTCTTGCAATTTCCTGCCCTATCCCCTATACTATAACCACCTCCTGCCACGATTTTTAACATTTTCCCCGCCATCCTGTAAAACCATGTTGATGTTCATTTTCTTCTGCTTTTGCTATACTTGTTAAAAATCATAGCAAAGGTGTGATAAATATGAGAAAGCACTATCTCGACAACATCCGCTGGGCAACTGTACTGCTGGTGGTTTTGTACCACACCATTTTTATGTACAACCATGTCGTGACGGTGGGTGTCGTGGGGCCGGTGACGGACTGTCGCTGGCAGGACGCGCTGCAATATCTGCTGTACCCATGGTTCATGGTCGTGCTGTTTCTGGTTAGCGGTGCGTCGGCGCGGTACGCGCTGGACAGCCACAGCGGCAAGGCGTTTTTTGCAGAGCGCACGCGGAAATTGTTGGTTCCTTCCGCGCTGGGACTGCTGGTGCTGGGCTGGGCGCAGGGGTATTTCAACATGGCGTTCAGCCATGCCTTTGAAAATATCCCCTCCGGGGTGCCCGCACCGGTACTCTATTTGATTATGACGGTATCGGGTATTGGCGTTCTCTGGACCTGCCATGTGCTGTGGGTCTGCGCCCTCGTCCTGCTGGCCGTGCGCCGCATCGAGGGCGGGCGGCTGCTTGCAAAATGCGCGGCACTCCCCTGCTGGGCGGTCGTGCTGCTGGGCGTGGCCGCATGGGCGGCGGCGCAGGTGCTGAACACGCCGGTCATCGCGGTGTATCGGTTCGGCATCTACCTTTTCAGCTATCTGGCCGGCTACTACGTTTTCTCGCAGCAGGCCGTCGTGGACGCGCTTGCCCGCCGTGCGCCGATCTTGTGCGGTGCGGCCGCCGTGCTGGGGGCGGCGTACCTCTGTCGCAGCTGGGGGCTGAACTACGCCGAAGCCCCCAACGTGAACAACCCGCTGGCCATCGCCTATGCGTGGGCGGCCTGTCTGGCGATTTTCGGCGGTATGAAGCGCTGGGGCGACCGCACCGGGCGGTTCGCGGCATTTATGACGCAGCACAGCTTCGGGCTGTACATCTGCCATTATTTAGCGCTGTCGGCTGCCGCCTACGGCCTCGTGTGCTGCCTGCGCTGGCGCGGCGTTGGGGTGTATTTGCTGTCGGCGGCGGCAGCGTTCGGCGGCGGGCTGGCGCTGTACGCGGTGCTGCGCCGCATCCCGGTCGTGCGGTACTGTGTGTTCGGCATCCAAAAGGAGAAAAACCATGTTTTGTGACAACCTTATCTCGCTGCGCAAGCTGAACGGTCTCTCGCAAGAGGAGCTGGCCGAACAACTGAACGTTAGCCGCCAGACCCTCTCGAAGTACGAAACCGGCGAAAGCCTGCCCGACATTGAGCGCTGCAAGCAGCTGGCGGAAATTTTCGGCGTCTCGCTGGACGATCTCGTCAACTATGACACCGCCGCTACCGGGCTGAACGTACCGCCCAAGGGCAGGCACGTCTTTGGGCTGGTCACGGTCGGCGATAAAGGGCAGATCGTGATACCGGCGAAGGCACGCAAAATTTTCAGCATCCAGCCCGGCGACCGGCTCATCGTTCTTGGCGACGAGGCGCAGGGTTTGGCGCTGCTCAGCGAGAAGGATTTTCTTTCGATGGTGCGGTCTTTCCGCACACAAGGGGAATAAGCGTTCCTACCACGCAAACAAAAAGCCACCCGTCCCATAACGGACAGGTGGCTTTGCTATATTTCCAAGCTTACCGCTCACATTTCCAGAAGTGGCAGCTGTACGGCTCCAGCGTGCTGCCGCCGCCAAAGTCGTGGTCGGCGCCTGTGATGAGGTCCACCGCGCGGCCGCAGCCCGCGTCAAAGTGGGCGTCAAACGGATTGCCGTCCGCGTTGATGGCCACCAGCACCCGCTCACCGTCGGCATAGCGCTCAAAAATCAGCTGCTTAGGCTGGACCAGCACATTGCGGTAACTGCCCCGGCACAGCGCCTTGCTGCCCGTGTGGGCGTGGGCCAGCGCTGCGATCCAGGCGGTCAGGTCGCTCTCCTCGGGCTTCTCCACCGCCGGGCGCAGCGTCGGGTCGCCGTTGCGCTTGTCGCCCTCCATGCCCCATTCACTGCCGTAATAGACCGACGGCACACCGGGCATACCGAACAGCAGACCGTAGATGGGGCGTAGGCAGCCCTTGTCCGTCAAAATCGTCGCAATGCGCGTTACATCGTGGTTATCCACAAAACTCAGCAGATGCTTGCCCGTGTACAGGCACCACTGCTCGGAGCCGAACTGGCGGTTCAGGCTGTAGCTGATCTCGTGCATATTGCCCGTGTTGAAGCTGGAATACAGGCCCTTGTAGCACTCGTAGTTCGTTACGCTGTGGCAGGCGTGGTCGTTCATCCAGCGGTTGTAGTCGCCGTGCAGCGTCTCACCCACCAGTGCGAACTCCGGCTTGATGCTGTCGGCCAGCCCGCGCAGCTCGGCCAGAAAGCCGAGGTCGAGGCAGTAGGCAACATCCAAACGCAGGCCGTCGATGTCGTAGTCCCGCACCCAGCCGCGCACAACGTCAAACAGGTAGTTTTTCACCGCCGGATTCTGCAGATTCAGCTTGACCAGCTCGTTGCAGCCCTCCCACGCTTCATACCAGAAGCCGTCGTTGTAGTTGGTGTTGCCGTCAAAGCTGATGTGGAACCAGTCCTTGTACGGGCTGTCCCAGCGCTTCTCCTGCACGTCCTTGAACGCCCAGAAGCCACGGCCCACATGGTTGAACACACCGTCAAACAGGATTTTTATGCCCGCCGCGTGCAGCGCCGCGCAAACCTGCCTGAGGTCGTCGTTTGTGCCCAGGCGGCAGTCCACCTTATTGTAGTCGCGTGTGTCATAGCCGTGGGCGTCGCTCTCGAACAGCGGGTTGAACAGCACGCAGGTCGCGCCCAGGCGCTTGATGTGCTCCACCCAGTCCAGCACCCGCAGAATGCGGTGCTCGCCCGCCTGTGCCTGGTCGCCGTCGTTTTGCAGCGGTGCGCCGCAAAGCCCCAGCGGGTAGATCTGATAAACTACTGCCTCATCGTACCACATGTTGTTTTCCTCCCCGAATTAAAACTTCTTTTTCAGTTTTGGCTTGAGTATGACGTGGTAATACCGCGTCAGTGCCGCCAGTGCGCGGTCACACAGCCAGAACGACAGGTTGCCCGCGGCCAGCAGTGCTGCCAGCATCCCGATGCCGTCGGCCAGCAGCTCGTCCAGCACGGCGGGCCCGAGCAGCGCAAACAGCAAAAGATACACCAGCACCGTGCCCGCGTTGAACACCGCGAACTTCAGCACCCAGCGCAGGAGCGTGCTTTTTACGCCGTTCAGCTTGACGCGCAGCACGGGGTAATACCCCATGACCAGCACGTAAAACAGCGCCAGTTCGGTCTCCGGCACAAAGAGCACGGCCAGAATTGCCACGCAGACGTAGAGGGTCAGCGCGTAGCGCGTGCCGTATTCCTCCAGCACCGGGATGAGCAGGAACGCCGCCAGCATCGGCGCGGCATAGGTGCCGATCTGCAGTGCACTGCCCAGCAGCAAAAGCACCACCGAAAGCGCCCCCAGCATACCGCAGAGGGCTATCTTCTGGCTTTCCGTTTTGCGCATCGTTCCGCCTCCCACCGCTTTTCGATTCTTGTACATTATACCCTATTTTGTTTCACATTGCAATAAATTGCTGGACATTTTGCACAATCCGGCGTGGGTGCGTTGGATTTTACCAGTTGTTTTTGGCAAGGTACCGGGTACTACACCATTACTACACCATTTTATGGGAAAGAGACTGGGTATGACACAAATATTTTACCTTTCAAAACTTTTGCACCGTCCACTGGATGATAGGCCCTGCTATTATAATTGTGGCAATCGTACACACACCAAAACGTCCGCCGCAAAGCACACCAAGCACAACCATAAGCACATCCAGCACCATGCGGACGTATTTCACCGGCCAGCCGTTCTTCTCTGCCAGCGCAAATGTCATGGCTTCGTAGGAGCCACGCCCCAGATTTGCAGACGAATAGAGCCCCGTACCAAATGAAAACACAACAATTCCCGCACACATAATGATAAAGTTGAGGATTCGGCTCTGGCTGTATACGTGTAATCGGCTAAAAATTTCTACAAAGCCACTGTAAAACAGCTGATAAATCACTGTACCGATATGGATTTGACGGCGGTCATAGAAGAACACAAACGCGAGCATGACCACCGCTACCGCAAGCGACGCGCCGCCAATCGTAAGCCCTGTCAGGTTTGCCACACCCTGCCAAAAGATAGCCAGCGTTGCGCCGCCAAAACCTGCGTATACCGCCAATGTAAGGCCATAGGCCGCCATAATAGACCCAACCACGATTTTTAGGGCGGCTTTTCCTGGTATAGGATTTTGTTTCATCGCTTTTCTCCATAAAAAAACTTCCCCTGCCGCTTGTGTGAAAGTGCAGGGGAAGTTTTTGTTGTTACTGTTCCTTCGCCTTGATGGCCGCTTCAATCGCGCGGGCAGCCTCTTTACCGGCACCCATGGCCAGAATGACCGTGGCAGCACCGGTAACGGCATCGCCGCCGGCGTAGACCATCGGGCGGCTCGTCAGGCCGTCGGGGCCGTTCGTGATCAGGCAGCCGTGCTTGTCGGCGTCCAGACCCGGCGTGGTGGAGCGGATCAGCGGGTTGGGGCTGGTGCCCAGCGCCATGATCATCGTATCAACGTCCAGGACGAACTCGCTGCCCTCCTTGACGATGGGACGGCGACGTCCGGACGCATCCGGCTCTCCCAGCTCCATCTTAACGCAGGTCATACCCTTGACCCAGCCGTTCTCGTCGCCCAGCACTTCCGTCGGGTTCGTCAGCGTCTTAAAGACGATGCCCTCCTCCTCGGCGTGCTCGACCTCCTCCTTACGGGCAGGCAGCTCGGCCATGCCGCGGCGGTAGACGATGTAGACATTCTCGGCACCCAGACGCTTGGCGCAGCGGGCAGCGTCCATGGCGACATTGCCGCCGCCGACAACGGCGACAGACTTGCTCTTCATGATGGGCGTGCGGGAATCCTCCTTGTACGCCTTCATCAAATTGACGCGGGTCAGGTACTCGTTGGCGGAGTAGACGCCGTTCAGGCTCTCGCCGGGGATGCCCATAAAGCGGGGCAGACCGGCACCGGACGCAACATAGACGGCCTCAAAGCCGTAGTCGTTCATCAGCTCATCGATGGTCAGGACTTTACCGATGACCATGTTGGTCTCGATGTCAACGCCCAGCTCCTTCAGGCCCTCGACCTCGTGCTGGACGATGTCCTTGGGCAGACGGAACTCGGGGATGCCGTACATCAACACGCCGCCCGCAACGTGCAGGGCTTCGTAGACGGTGACCTTGTAGCCGAGCTTGGCCAGGTCGCCCGCGACGGTCAGGCCGGACGGGCCCGCGCCGATGACAGCGACCTTGTGGCCATTGGGCGCGGGGGCGGTGGGCTTGGTATGTACGTTGTTGCGGTACCAGTCGGCAACAAAGCGCTCCAAGCGGCCAATGCCGACGGCCTCTCCCTTGATGCCGCGGACGCACTTGCCCTCGCACTGGTGTTCCTGCGGGCAAACACGTCCGCAGACAGCGGGCAGTGCGCTGGACTGGGCAATCACGTTGTAGGCGGCCTCAAAGTCGCCCTCGGCAACGTGCTTGATGAAGCCGGGAATATCAATTTCAACGGGGCAGCCGCTGCGGCAGGGGTGGTTCTTGCACTGCAGGCAGCGCTTGGCCTCGTTCACGGCCATCTCCTCGGTGTAGCCAAGGGCGACCTCTTTAAAGTTTTTGTTGCGGACGTTCGGCTCCTGGCTGGGCATGGGGCACTTTTTCGGGTCCATGTTCGGCATAATTACTGCACCTCCTGCTTCAGCAAATTGCACTCGGCCTCGCGGGCGTGTGCCTCAAAGGGCTTGTACATCGTGCCGCGGTGCATAGCCTCGTCAAAATCGACCTCAAAGCCGTCAAAGTCGGGACCGTCCACGCAGGCAAACTTGGTCTGCCCGCCCACAGTCAGGCGGCAGCCGCCGCACATACCGGTGCCGTCGACCATGATGGGGTTCATAGAGACAACGGTCTTGACATTGTGGGGCTTGGTCGTCTTGACGACGAATTTCATCATGATGAGCGGTCCGATGGTGATGACCTCGTCAAAGTTCGCACCGCCCACAATGCGCTGCTCCAGCGGCGCGGTGACAACGCCCTTCTCGCCGTAGGAGCCGTCATCGGTCATAATGATAAACTCATCGCAGCAGGCGCGGAACTCGTCCTCCAGAATGACCAGATCCTTGTTGCGGAAACCGACGATGCCGGTGACCTTGGTGCCCTGCTCGTGCAGTGCCTGGGCAATGGGCAGCGCAATGGCGCAGCCCACGCCGCCGCCGACGACGCAGACGTTTTTCAGGCCCTCGATCTCGGTGGCCTTGCCCAGGGGGCCGACGAAGTCATGCACGGCCTCGCCCTCCTTGAGGGAGTTGAGCTGCATGGTACCTGCGCCGACAACCTGGAAAATGATAGAAACGGTGCCGGCTTCGCGGTCAAACCCGGCGATGGTCAGGGGGATGCGCTCGGAGTCCTCCTTTGCGCGGACAATGATAAACTGGCCGGCCTTTGCCTTCTTGGCAATGAGCGGCGCATGGATACAAAGCTCGGTTACGGTGGGGTTTAATTCTCTCCGTTTTACGATGGTAAACATAGTGCTCCTCACTTTCGCTCAAAACGCGGTCTTTTTGAAGAAACGGATACAGACCGGCGATCCGAACGCATAGCTCTCTTGTTTTGTCAGGCGGCCATCCTCGCCGATGGCAAACACCGTGATATTGTCGCTGTCCTGGTTTTCGGCCAGCAGGTAGCGGCCCGTGCGGTCCAGCGCAAAGTTGCGGGGCGTTTTGCCGCCGCTGGGCTGGCACTCGATCCAGGCAAGGCTGCCGTCCTCCAGAATGTGGTAGGCCGTGATGCTGTCATGGCCGCGATTGGAGGCATACAGGAATTTACCATCCGCCGTGATGTGCAAATCGGAGCAGATGTTCTCCCCCGTAAAGCCGTAGGGCAACGTGGAGGTCTCCTCACACAGGGTCATATTGCCTGCGCTGTAGCGGTAGTGCATGACGCGGGAGCCGATTTCGTTGATGAGGTAGAAATCCTTGCCGTTCGGGGCGAACTCGCCGTAGCGCGGACCGCAGCCGCGTTCTACCGTGATGGTTGCATCCTCGTCCACGCAGACCGATGCGCCGTCATACCGATAGGCCACGACCTTGTCCATGCCCAGATCGGGCACGAACATCAGCGGGCAGTCGGGCGCAAAAAGGCTGCTGTGGGCATGGGGGCCTTTCTGGCGAATGGGATGTACGCTGCTGCCCTCATGCTGAAAAATCGTCTTATCCGCCTGCAAATCACCCTGCGCATCGCGGGGGAAGATCGTGACCGCGCCGCTGGCGAAGTTTGCCACCGACACAAATGCGCCGTTGGGGGCAATCTCCACATGGCAGGGATCTGTACCGGCGGTGTTGAAGTCTGCCTCGATCTGCATCGTGCCATCAGGCTCGTAGCCAATCTGGGTCAGACCGCCGCCGAACGCACCGCCGTACTCCTTCATTTCGTTGACTGCGTAAATTTTGCGCTGTTCCTCGTCGATTGCCACAAACGACGGGTTGCGCACGGGCAGCGTCGTCAGCGTCTCGATCTTGCCATCCTCAAAGCTGCAAATCGAAACACCCTTGCCCTTTCCCTGGAAAACCTCACCAGTGCCGAACAGAATTGGCTCGGTGTAGGTGCCAAGGCAGAAAAACTGTTTCATAGCTGCCACCCTTTTACTTCTTTTCCACACGCTCAACGGCCTTGACAGCCTCGATGATAAAGGCGTCGCGCTTCTTCATGTCGTCCTCAATGCTGCGGGTCGACCAATCATAGAAGCCCTTGCCGGTCTTGGCACCCAGGTCGCCCTTCTCCACCAGTTCCTTGATGTAGGGGCTGGCGGTCTTGTCGGCGCAGATGCTGGGCAGCACGGTCTCCTGCACGGAGAGACCCAGGTTCAGACCGATGGCGTCCAGATGCTTCAGCGGGCCCCAGACCGGGAAACGCATTGCCATGCCGCAGCTGATGGCGGTGTCCACATCCTCGGCGCTGGCAAGGCCGGAGGCAACGATATCGATAGACTCACGGATGATGGCCTGGAATACACGGTTTGCCAGCTGGCCGGGCAGGTCGCGCTTGACAAGCACCGGGGCTTTCTTCCACTTGCGCAGTTCGTCGCGGACTGCCACGGCGACGGCCTCGTCGGTCTTGTCGCCCATGACGACTTCCACCAGCGGAACCAGGTGGGCAGGCAGCCAGAAGTGGGTGGTGACGGTGCGCTCCGGGTGGACGCACTTGGCGCTGATATCGGTGATGCGCAGACCGCTCGTGTTGGAGCAGATGGGCACTTCCACGGGCAGCACGGCATCCAGCTGGGCAAATAGGTTCTGCTTGGCCTCGACATTCTCAATGATGGCCTCAATGACCAGGCGGGCGTTCTCCGCCGTCTTGATACTATCGTCGCTGGTGGAGAGCAGCTCAATAGCCTTCTCGGCCTCCTCGTGGGTATTCAACTCGTTCTCCTCGCGCAGGCGGATGCACTCAATGGCCTTCTTGCGGCCATTCTCGGCGCGTTCGGCGCTGGTATCCACCAGCACAGTCTTGTTGCCGGCCAGGGCGCTCATAGCACCGATGCCGCTGCCCATCATGCCGCTGCCAACGACCATTACGATATCTCTCATTTTAACTTTCTCCTCTCGTTGTGTTCAATCTTCGGGGAACAGCAGCACGACGCGGCCTTTTGTTTTGCCGTCGCGCAGCAGTCCCAATGCTTCATTGATCTGTTCAAATGGGACTGTCTTGTAGACGTAGGGAACGATCTTACGCTGGTTCACCAACTCTACGACCTCGGCCATATCCTGCCGGGTCATGCCGCGCATTCCCAGAATCTCCTTTTCAAATTTCATAACTTCCTGATAGTTGACCTTGAAATCCTCGCTGATATAGCCACAGACCAGCACTTTGCCGCCGGGCCGCACCATGTAGACGCCCTCATTGATGGACCATTCCAGGCCGATGTTGTCCAGTACCACATCCACACCGCGCCCGTTCGTCAGTTCAGCCACGCGGGTGCGCAGATCCTCGCAGGAAGTATCTATGACTGCGTCCGCGCCCATCTGTTTTGCCACTTCCAGCTTGTCTGCCTTGCGGCTGGTGGCGTAAACCGTTGCGCCCATCAGCTTGGCGATCTGGATAGCGTTCATGCCCAAACCGCCGACGCCCAGAATCAGCAGCGTCTGGCCGATGCCCAGTTTTGCCTGGTTTTTCAGACCGTTGTACATACAGCCCACTGCATCCGGGATGCCGGTAATCTCCTCAAACGGGATTGTGGGGTCCACTGTAAAGGCGTTTTTTGCCGGGATGACGCAGTATTCCTCGTGGGAGCCGTCCCGCTCAAAGCCGATACGGACCAGGCTGCGGCACAGGTTTGTGCGCCCGATGCGGCAGAACTCGCACTCGCCGCAGACGATATCAATGGCAGCGGAGATATGCTCGCCGATGCGGGCGGGGTCTACCCCCTTCCCCACGGCCACAATGACGCCTGCCATTTCATGGCCGGGGGTGTAGGGCAGGTGTACCGTGCCGATCTTACCGTCCTGAATGTGGATATCCGACACGCACAGACCGCTGGCACGCACTTTGACAAGCACCTCGCCGGGGCCGGGCACAGGGATAGGCTTTTCCTCAATTTGCAGGGGTTCGTGATAACCGCGCAGCACCGCCGCGCGCATGGTTTCTTTCATTGCGGAACCTCCTTCACGCATTCTAAAGAAACAGCCCCGGCACCGGAATGGTTTCCTGGCCGGGGCCGTTCTTGTCAACAGCTGTTACGGATTGATAACGACCTTGATGGAGCCGTCCTTCTTGTGCTCAAAAATGTCAACTGCCTTCTCGTAGTCTTCCAGCGGGAAGGTGTGGGTGACGAGCTTGTCGCCCTGGATCGCGCCGGTGGAGAAGAAGTGCAGCACCTGCTCAGAGACGTTGGGGTTCGCCTTGGAGCCGACAATCGTCAGCTCGTTGAAGTTGACGGTGTTGGCGGGAATCATAACGTCACCTGCATGGTAGGTGGCAATCAGTGCGACCTTGCCGGTCTTGCGGGCCATCTTGCAGGCCTTCATCGGGGAGTCGGCAGCGCCGGAGCACTCCATGACTTCATCCGCACCGATGCCGTTGGTCAGCTCCAGAACACGCTGGACGGGATCCTCTTTCTCGAAGTCGATGCAGACATCCGCGCCCAGTTCACGGGCCTTTTCCAGCTTGGCGCCGCGGCCAACGACGATAACGCGGGCAGCGCCCAGTGCCTTGCACTCCTGCATGGCGCACAGACCGATGGGGCCGGGGCCGATGACAACGCAGGTGCCGCCGGGGGTGACGCCTGCCATCTCAACGCCGTGGAACGCAACACCGGCGCAGTCGGTCATAGCGGCAACATCGTAGCTGACGTTATCGGGGATGATGTGCAGTGCGCTGGTCTTGTAGACGTTGTACTCTGCGTTGGCGCCCTGCCAGTAGAAGCCGTAGTGGCGGTGGCCCATATCCAGCCCGCCGTCGTGGCCGTCCTTGCCGTAGTTCAGGCAGACAGTGTAGTGACCCTTCTTGCAGTTGTCGCACTTGCCGCAGCCAACGTGGGCTTCACCGGCAACGCGGTCGCCGACCTTGAAGTCGTTGACGCCCTCGCCCAGGGCAACGATCTGACCGGCCCACTCGTGGCCCATGATGAAGGGGTAGTACGGCGGCCAGTTTGTCCAGGCGTAGTCGCCGTGGATCATCTTGGGGTCAGAGCCGCAGATGGCAACGCTCTTGATGCGGCACAGCACCTCGCCGGGGCCGGGCTTCGGCACGGGGACGGTGGCAAGCTGCAGCTTGTCATAGGCGACCAGAGTCATAGCTTTCATAGTCTCAGGGATGCTGAAGTTTTCCATTGTTTAACACTCCTTTATATAATAGGCAGAGAAATGATTGGTTTACGCTGCTTTGCGCAGGGATTTCTGGTTATCCAGCACGACAGCCACAATGATGATGAGACCCTTGACAACGTACTGCAGGTCAGGGCTGACGCCAATGTAGATCAGGCCGTAGCTGATGATCTGGAAGATGATAACACCGATGACAACGCCGGGCAGGGTACCGGTGCCGCCCTTCATGGAGACACCACCCACAACGCAGGCCGCGATGGCGTCCATGGCGTAGTCAGCACCCATGGTGGAGTTGGCAGAACCGGTACGGCCTGCTTCCAACACGCCGCCGAAAGCGTAGAGCAGACCGGCGATGATGTAGACGATGATGATGGTGCGCTTGACGTTGACACCGCAGACCTTGGCAGCCTCGCGATTGCCGCCGATGGCGAACATATTCTTACCCAGCGTAGTGCGGTTCCAGATGACCCACATGACCGCCACAACGGCGATAGCGTAGAACATCAGGTAGCTCAGGCTGATATTGCCAATGCGGATGGTGCCCTGACAGAACTTGGAGTAGGTCTTGGTAAAGCCGGACAGAGGGTTGGAGTTGCAGACCGTGTTGAAGTACTGCAGACACAGGCCGTAGCTGATGAGCTGCACGCCCAGAGATGCAACGAAGGGTGCAACGCCCCAGTGGGCAACGATGAAGCCATGGGCCGCGCAGATGATGCCCAGTAGCACCATGACCAGCAGCAGAGGCACGATCAGCGGCAGTGCGGGAACCTGGTCAGCGCTGAAAACGCGCTGGGAGTAATCGACTGCCTGTAAAAGCGAAGCAGCCACAACGGCGGCCAGGCCGACTTCACGGCCGAGGGCCAGGTCCGTGCCGCCCAGCACAATGATCCCGGCAATGCCGCAAGCGTAGATGATCTTGGTTGCGGACTGGGTCAGGATGGTGGTAAAGTTAGAAACGCGGACAAAGGAAGGCTCGATTGCAATAATGACCAGCAGCAGTGCGCCAATGATAAAATACAGCGAATAGTTGTAGAGCCAATCCACAATTTTTTTGGATTTCAGCATTGAAGTTTCCCCCTAAAATCAGACGAACTTGGTGGCATCCACCATGATATTTTCCTGGGTGGCGTGTTCACGGTCATGGACCAGATCATACTCTCCGGTCAGATGGCCGCTGCTCAATACCAGTACGCGGTCACAGATGCCCAGCAGCTCCGGCATTTCGGAGGAGCAGATGATAACGCCCTTGTTCTGCTTGGCAAGGTCAAAGATGAGCTGATAAATTTCGTACTTGGCACCGACGTCGATACCACGGGTCGGGTCATCCAGCAGGAAGACATCCGGGTTCAGCAGCAGCCAGCGGCCCAGAATGACCTTCTGCTGGTTGCCGCCGGACAAGTGGCGGATCTTTGTCTTGGTGCTCGGCGTCTTGGTGTGCATGGCGTCGATCATCTTCTGGGTGTCCTCGGTCATTTTCTTGGTGGACAGCCAGCCGACCTTGTTCGTGTAGTTGCCGATGCCTGCGATCGCCGTGTTGAAGTCCAGACCCAAATCAGGGAAAATACCGTTGAAGCGGCGTTCCTCGGTACACAGGGCAAAGCCGTTCTTGATGGCTTCCGCCGTGCTTTTGTTGCGGATCTCCTTGCCTTTCAGCGTCACGGTGCCGCTCTCGCGGGTGCGTGCGCCGAACAGCGTTTCCAGCAGCTCGGTACGGCCCGCGCCCAGCAGGCCCGCAATGCCCAGGACCTCGCCTTCATGCAGGTCAAAGGAAATATCATGGATGTGGTGGCCCAGGTCATTCAAGTCCTTCACGACCAGAATTTCTTTGCCGATGGTTCCCTGCTTCGGCGGGAAACGGTCGGTCAGTTCACGGCCGACCATCAGACGGATGACTTCATCCACATTCGTTTCTGCGGCGCGCATCGTCTTGATGAGCGCACCGTCGCGCATGACGGTGATATCGTCCGCAATGCGGAAGATCTCCTCCATCTTGTGGGAAATGTAGATGATGCCTTTCCCCTGCCTGCGCAGCCCATCGATGATCCCCATCAGGATATCGACTTCTTTCTCATTCAAAGAGGAAGTCGGCTCGTCCAGCGCGATGATATCGCAGTTGTAGGAGACTGCCTTCGCGATATCCACCATCTGGCGCTTGGAGACCGTCAGGCTGGAAAGCCGGGCACGGGGGTCGATCTTGACCTCGCCGCCCAGGGTTGCCAGCACAGCCTCGGTGTCTTTTACCATCTTAGCGGTGTCGATCAGGCCAAACTTTTTGGGAAAGCGCCCCAGCCAGACGTTTTCCATCACGCTGCGCTCAGGAACCTGTTCCAGTTCCTGGTGAACCATCGAGATACCGTTGAGTAATGCCTCATGCGGGGACTGAAAGTTGACTTCCTGCCCACGCAGCTTGATGGTACCCTCATCCTTGTGGTAAATGCCGAACAAGCATTTCATCAGAGTAGACTTGCCGGCACCGTTCTCGCCCATCAGTGCATGGACTGTGCCGGGGCGCACATAGAAATCTACCCCTTTGAGCGCCTGCACACCGGCAAATGCTTTGGTAATGCCGCGCATTTCCAACAGGTATTCCTGCGGAGCCGCTGCTCTGGTCTGTTCCTGTTGTGTCGTACTCATTTTTCTGCTCCCTTTTGGGTCTTTTTCATTCCGAATTTTGGGGGGTGCCCCGTTTATTGGGTACAAAAAGAGCGCAAAGCAGCCCAGCACTGGTGCCGCTCCACTTTGCGCTTTATCATTCTTTACCTGTTACCAGGTCTTGTAATGTCGTTTCCAGGCATTACATACAGGCTGCGTAGTCGTCCTGAGCAGTCTTGAGGGTATCCTTGGTGATAGCAACGTCATCAACGCGGACGTCCTTGCCGAACTCGCCGTAGTGATACTCGGTGCCGTCCAGGGCTTCCTTGCCGGCGGTCAGGTTCTTAGCCATGTCGATGATGATCTTAGCCTCGCGATAGGGAGAGGTCAAAACGGTGCCAGCCATGTAGTCATCCTCGATCATTTCCCAAACATCGGGGATACCGTTGATGCCGTACACAATAGGACCGTTGCCGTCGTCAAACGCACCGGCGGTCTTCAGGGACTCAATAGCGCCCATAGCCATGGTATCGTTGTTGCACAGGACAGCTTCGATCTCATCACCGAACTTAACGTTCCAGGCGTCCATGACGTCCTTGCCCTTGTCAGAGCTCCAGTTGCCGTCCTGGATGTCCAGCTGCTCGGTCTTCATAGTGCCGTCAGCAGCCCAGCCCTCAAACAACTCGTTGATGGCCGCGGTGCGGTAGATAGCGTTCTGCTGTGCAACGTTGCCCTGCAGCAGCACGTACTGCAGCACGCCGTCGCCGTTCTTATCCAGCTTGGAGGAATCAGCGGTCCAAGCGTCGTAGACCATCTGTGCCTGCACAGCGCCCGGGTCAGACCAGTCCAGACCAACGTAGTAGGCCTGCTCGTAGTCGTCCAGGATGCCGCCGACCAGGTCGGGAGCGCGGTCCGCGTAGATGACGGGGATATCATACTGGCGACAGAGATTGTTGATCGTCTCGCCTGCACCGGAGTCAACGGGGTTGACGACGATCAGATCATAGCCGCCCTTGGCCAGCGTGGTGGTGATGGCGTCGGTCTGGGTGGACTGGTCGCTCTTGCCGTCGAAGGAATCAACAACGACGTTGTTCTCTGCGCCATAGTTCTCAAGACCTTTACGGATGTAGGTGGTAAAGGTGTTGGAGTTCTCATACATAAAGAAAGCGATCTTCAGCTGCTTGCCCTCGGAGGCAGTGCTCTCGGCGGTGCTCTCCGCAGTGGAGGTGCTCTCGGTTGCCGTAGAGGCAGCAGTGGAAGCAGAGGAACCGCAGGCGGCCAGGCTCAGAACCATACCGCCGGCCAGTGCAAGGCTAATCAACTTTTTCATAGTGCTTTTCTTCCTTTCTCTTTGGTTAAGTTTCTCCGTTTTTCTCCAGCTTTTTCTTCTGTACGTACTTTTCTACACGTTCGATGATCAAAGCCATGTGGCGCTGCATAAAGAAAGCCGCTTCTTCTGGTTTGTGGTTGATCACACACTGGAGTACCATGCCATGATAGAAGGTACTGTCGATATCGGTACCTTGCGCATCCAGGAAATCCTGCATGACCGGCAGGATCATTCGGGAGACGATCTCCATCATTTTGATGTACAGCATATTGTGGGATGCTTTGGCGATCTCGAAGTGGAAGTCTGTGTTGCGGCTGGCAAAGGTGCGCATGTTTTTTCGCCCCTCTGTACACTGTTCAAACAATTGCCGCAGCAGGACAACGTCTTCCTCGGTTGCATTCTCTGCTGCCAGACGCGCGGCCTCAACCTCGATGCCTTTGCGGAACTGCATGATCTCCAGCAAGTCCATACTGGAGGTAAGCGTTGCCGGGACAAAGAAATTCAGGTATACCGAACTGTCCACCGCCCGCATGTAGGTACCGCCGCCTTGCCGAGTCTCGGTAAACCCCAGTACATTCAGCTTGTTCAGCGCCGCGCGCAGTGTGTTGCGGCTGACCTGCAAGTTGTTGCAAAGGATCATCTCCGACGGGAGCCGGTCACCCGGCTTGTAGTTACCGTCCATAATCATCTGCATGAGCGCATCGTAAGTTTGTTCTACAAGTGCTGCTGCCATATTTTAGACCTCCAAGGGTTTTCTTCTTATTGTAGTGCAGCCTCCCTTCTACGTCAAACGGTAAATTTGTAGCACAGCTTTTTGTTTGCCGAAGTTGTTCTACAAGTTTACTATACCAATCCGCTTTGTTTTTGTCAACTGGTTTTTATGCATTTTCCTTGCATTCTGCGTTTTGTAGCATAATATTTCAGTGTAATTGTACATTTTGCCGAATCTCCGCCGGAGTGGTTGACTTTACACCCTAATATAGCTATACTCTTTTCGGAGATAGATTTGTTCTACAAATTAAAGTGTATCAAGTAATCGTCACACTGATGTACTACAAATTGCTCCAAAAAAGAAAAGGAGTTTTTTCTTATGATCAAGCACATTGTATTCTGGAAAATCAATAAAGATGGTACAGATTCCGACCGTCGCGCCACGGTGGAGGCGTTCCGCAAAAAGACCGAGTACCTGCAGACCATCATACCGCAAATCAAATCCGCTACGGTTGGCTACAATGTCAACGAGGGCGATGTCTTTCACGTCTGCATCGACTCTGTTTTCGATTCCCTGGATGATCTGAACACCTACATCGATCACCCTGAGCACCAGAAGGTCCGCGCCTTCATGAACGAAGTCTCCTACGACAAGACCGTCTTTGACTACGAGTTCTGATCACCACCATTCCTGACTTGCTCCAAGTCTCGTCTTCCAAAAAGGGGCAGCGGCCCCGGATTTCTGACGAAATCCGGGGCCGCTGCCCCTTTCGTATTATTTTAGGTAAGCGTGCAATTCTTGTGCTGTCTGCTCGGCCTGCCGGGCCACAGCGTCGGCATCAGGCATATCTGCCATCGACTGCATGGGCCATTCGAGTTCCGCCAGCGCCACGAACACGGTACGCTCTGCCGGTTTAAAGCTACGGGCCAGCTGGCTTGTCAGCCATGCGGCCAGCCTCTCCTGCTGTTCTTCGGGCATTTCGTCCTGCATAGGCCGCAGACAGTCCTTCGCTTGGAACAGCTGGTACAATAGATCCGCGTCTCGCGCCTTCGTCTGGATAAGTGCCCGCAGCACGGCCAGTTCTGCCGTGCGCTGCTCGTCCCCAAAGGGGAACATCAGCTTCTGTGCCTTTTCCTCGCGACGCTGGCGCTCTCTCTTGCTGACCGTCTCCAGCCAGGGGATACTAAAAGCCATTTATTTTTCCTCCTTGACTGCCTTGATGCGGATGCGCACGCAATCCACATACCAGCGTCCATCGTGGTACAGCACTGGGCGCAGTGTCTCCACCGCCTCACGGATGATGGTCTCCTGCAGTTCTTCGGACACGCCTGCAAACGGCGCTTTATCAAACATGCGTATCCAGTCCGCCAGACCGTCCTCCGTCTGTTGGGGCGTGGGGCGGTCGAACAGCAGCGCCGCACGCACCTGCAAGCCGTGGCGCTCCAGCATGGGCGCGTACTCCCCCACCGTGGGGAAATAGAAGGTGCGGCGGTAGGTCAGCCCATGAGCCGCAAAGATTTTTTCCATCGCTGCGTGGACGGTCTCGGCACAGCCCTTGCCGCCGAACTCACAGACCAGCTGCCCGCCGGGCTTGAGCTGGGACGCAATGTTGGCAATCAGTTAGTCCTGCGTTGCTGAAGATGACGTCCACCTGCTCCGGCAGTTGGAACGTGCAGGCATCTGCTTGCAAAAACGTCGTGTCGGGGTGGCGCTCCCTGGCAAGGGCCAGCATCGACACGGAGGCATCCACACCGATGACCCGGTAACCGCGCTCGATCAGCTTGCCGGTCAGCCCGCCATTGCCGCAGCCTAAATCCACCGCCAGTGTCCCCGGCGCCGCGTCAATCATATCCAGCACCGCCTCGCCGTATTTCGGTACAAAGGCGAAGTCCTTCAGATACTCTTTTACATTCCAGTCAATGTTCACAAGCCGCCTCCTGTAAAATTTATTGTTGGTTTGTATTATAGCTGCCCCGCGCCTTTCCGTCAATAACTCACTGCAATTACAATTTTGCATTTACATTTTGCATTGCTTCAGAATCGCTTTCAGAGCCCTTGCTGTTCGGAGAATCACGATAGCTTCGCAGTCATTGCATCCGTCCAGTAAAAGTTCTATTTCACGGATCCGTGTGGTGATTTGATTTTTCTTCACATTTGACATATCTAACAGCAAGTCACTGATGTCCAACTCCAGCGCACAACATATTCTCAGCAATGTATCAAGGCTTGGTTTCTGCCTACCATTCTCTATACGGCTGATGTATGCTGGTTCTCTTTCGATAAGCGTGGCCATCTGCTCTTGTGTCATTTTCTTTCGAATTCTCCACCCTCGAATTCTTTGTCCAATCTTTTCATAATCAATGTTCATGTCAAAGTCCTCCTTGATCATTTTCCTGCCTTTCGGCAAGGTGAGGGCTTGATTTTTTAGTCAATTCACTTGACTTCCTGTGCATGGAAAGAAACGATTAGGCGCGATAAAATAGTAACAACGCCACATTAGCTTTAGAATCCGGAGATTTGACAATGAAAGAACAAGAAGCATCTGTCAACAGCATTACAGAACAAAAAGCAAAAATTCGTTTACGATATCAGGGCATTGATCCTAATCTTCTCGTAGTGCTCCCCGCGAAAACCGAAACCGGCCTTTACGACGATACCGTTCATCGTCGGGTTGCCGTTTACGCCAGAGTCTCTACCGATGATCCGCACCAGACATCTTCCTATGAACTTCAAAAGAATTATTATGAGGGCTATGTCTCACGGCACCCCAACTGGGAACTTGTCGGAATCTATGCGGACGAGGGTATTTCCGGTACTTCTCTTCATCATCGTGATGCTTTTAAGCGTATGATAGATGATTGTACTAACGGAAAAATCGATTTGATTATCACCAAAAGTGTTTCCAGATTTTCTCGCAACATTGTTGATTGTGTTGGCACGGTAACCGCTTTAAAGTCCCAAACACCTCCTATTGGTGTATTTTTTGAGAACGAGCAAATTTTCACGCTGGACAGCACCTCCGAAATGAGCCTGTCCTTTATTTCCGCAATGGCGCAGGAGGAATCCCACACCAAAAGTACAAGCATGAACGCCTCCTATGAGATGCGATTCTCACATGGGATTTTTCTCACTCCTCCTCTGCTGGGCTACGATCAAGATGAAAACGGAAAGCTTATCATCAATGAAGAAGAAGCCAAAACCGTCCGCCTCATTTTCTTCACCTATTTGTATGGATATTCTACCTCCCAAATTGCAGAATTGCTGACAGCATTAGGCCGTCCAACCAAAAAGGGCAATACTGTCTGGAGCAGCAATTCCGTGTTGGGCGTTCTTCAAAATGAAAGACATTGCGGCGAAGTATTGGCACGCAAAACCTATACACCGAACTATCTCGACCATCGTACCAGAAAAAATCGCGGCGAACGGAATCAATACCGCTACAAAGAAGATCATGAAGCCATTATTTCCCCGACTGATTTTGTAGCCGTACAAAGAAAAATCAGCAATGCAAAATATGGCGGCAGCGGCATTCCTGAACTTCATGTAATACCAAGCGGCGCACTCAAAGGATTTGTAACTGTCAATCCCCGCTGGGCATCCTTTTCCTCATCTGATTATGTGGCCGCTTCCGCTGAAATTTCATCTCTTACACAGACGGATGAAAACGAGATTTCTATTCAGGCACAGACCGGCGATCCCGATTTTCGTGGTTTTGAAATCGCACGGACACAATTCTTTGGCACCGCACAGAAAGTTCGCGTCACTTTCTCTATGGATAATATCACTTTCAGTTCCGACGCGCTGAAAAAGCTGAACAATCCCGAATATGTAGAGTTTCTTGTTCATCCTCAAAAGAAGTTTTTTGCCGTTCGCAAGTGCGATAGAAATTGTCGAACGGCTGTCAAATGGGCATCCAGTGCCAGCGGGAAACCCATGCCAAAACCGATTTCTTGTGCAGCTTATATTGAAACAATTTTCGACTTGTTTCATTGGGATCCGAAATATCGTTATCGCGCCAGTGGTGTTCGCCGTCAGCGTGTTGAGGAATCCGTCCTGATTTTTGATTTGAACGAAACGGAAATTTTGATTCCTGCCGAATTTCTTGACGAGTTTCGGCAGCAAAATGATGTTTCTAATCTGGAATTTTCCCCTCTGCACCTTCCTGGTCGCAAACAAACCATTCTTGCATACCCCCAGTCATGGGCCGACAGTTTTGGTAGCGAATACTACAAGCACACGCAAGCATCCGAAACCTCCGCTATTGATCGGGACGGGCAATGGGATATTGCTGCCGATGGCACCATATACGCCGGTACGGAGCCGCAGCCAAGCCCACCGGAACAGCTTGCGCAACATATCACACAGTTAATCAGCAGTTTTAAAGAGGAGGAGGATGTCTGATGGATAGAGGAGCTGAAATCGGCACCATTCCGGAAGAAGCATTCAGTTTTGACGGTTATCAGGTAGTCCGTGGCGAGTTTTTCGCCCACACATTTGAACCTTCTATTACTTTTTGTGGCAGCAAACTTTATGTAAATATGGCTTGCCTGAATAAACTGCCAACCGTGGAATACATCCAGATACTTGTCAACCAAGATACAAAGAAACTCGTCATCCGTCCTTGCCGGGAGGATGAAAAAGATTCTTTTCGTTGGTGCAGCAATACCGCAAAGCGTAAACCCAAGCAGGTCATCTGCCGCGTATTCTTTGCAAAATTGGCCGAGATGATGAACTGGGATTCTTCTTACCGCTACAAATTGATGGGAAAACTTATATCCGCCAATCAGGAATTGCTGTTTGTTTTTGATTTATGTTCCAGCGAAACATACCAACGCAGCACCGGCGCAGATGGCAAAGCCTGCGCCAAACGCACTCCTGTATATCCTGCCGAATGGCAGAACCAGTTTGGTCTACCTGTCACCGAACATCAAAAGCAACTGCAAATCAATATCTTCAATGGCTTTACCGTTTTCGGTCTAAAGGAAGACAAAATCTCTACTTCCCCACAAACGCCATCCGGCGCGGAGGTGCATAACCCATGAGAGATGATACTACTTCCCCTGTTGTTGTAATCGATTGCTCCCGCAACCGAATCCGCATTCACCGTACTGCACTTCATTTACTCGGAAATCCCGACTATGTTGCACTTCTGGTTAATCCCACAAATTTAACTTTTGCAATCGTCCCCAGCGAAAAATCTCAAATTTCCCATGCCGTGCGGTGGGAACGATTATTGAGTAACCGCTGTTTCGAGCTTTACAGCAAGCCCCTTATTCAACAGTTATGCAGCGTTTGCCCCGGTTGGAATACGTCAGAGCAATTCCGCATGACCGGGGAATATATTCCGGTCGAGAATCTCATTCGATTTAATTTGAGTAATACTGTCGGAAGGAGTACCGTGCTATGAGCGAATGCACCGAGAAACTTAAAATCAATCCGGCACTGCGGCTGTTGGTTCTGCCACTAAGCACCGCAGAATATACCGCTTTGGAAACAGATATTTTAACCAATGGCAGCCAGAAGCCTGTCCAATGTTGGCATAGTTATATTATATCCGATTTTGAGCGCGTTGAAATATGCCGTCGCCATAAAATTTCTTTTGATGTCTATAAAACGAATTTTTTATCCGAAATCGAAATCGTGGCACAAATCTGCGAGCGCGAATTGTCTGAGCGTATCCTGCCTTCCGATATGCGCCGCTATCTGATTGGGAAACTGTACAATGCAGAAAAAGTCATTGCCCCACACCGCGCCGCCGGAACCAATCAATGCAAAGAGCGCCGTCACCGTGAACTTTCCAGAGCAAAGAACCAACCCGAAACGCGGCTGGTACATATCAAAGAACGTCTTGGACGCCAATATCATTTAAATCCCGCCACTGTTACCCGGTATGCCGTATACGCAAACGGCATCGACACCATTTTTCAAGAAGATCCCCAAAAAGCCGAGCAAATCCTTTCCGGTACAGTAAAAGTACCTGTTGATGTTGTATGTGGGTACGCTGTTTCAAAAAAAGGCTCTTCTTATCCGGGAAATAGCACTCTTCAGCGATTGTCGCAAAGCCAGGCCGAGCCTCTGATTTCCGGACCCAGTGTAAAGGATATGCCGACGTTCGACCCTGACGCGGGAATCAACAGTTTAGCCTTAACGATTCCATCGTGGATACAGTCATTGCAGCGCACCAATTTTACGGTAGATTTCTCCCTAATTACAGAAGCCGGGCGAAAACAACTGCGTAACGAATTACGGCATTTGATAAGCGCTGCAGATACATTAAACTCTTTATTGGAGGTCGAAAGCAATGGGGTTTGAACAGTATGTTCCCAATGTTCACTTCGAACAAATACCCATCAAAAACTTAGTCTCAAATCAGGAATACCAACGCAATTTGTCACAGCTGCATATAAAGCGTACCGCTGATCACTTTGATCTATACCAAATCAACCCGGTTAAAGTCAGTCGACGCAATGGAATCAACTATGTTATCAATGGGCAGCATACTATTGAGATTGTTGCAGAGGTTTCAGGTTCTCGCGATACCCCCGTCTGGTGCATGGTTTATGATGATTTGGAATATCAGCAGGAAGCAGATGTCTTTGCAAACCAGCAAAAATACGTAAAGAAACTACTTCCTTATGAAATTTTTATGGCAAACGTCGAAGCCGGAAACGACAAACAGCTTATCATTAAAGCACTGGTAGAATCATTCGATTTGCGTATTTCCAGTAATTCACGCCCCGGCGCTGTGTGCTGTATTGCGACCCTGGAGGATATTTACAATAAATATGGCTATGATGTATTGCAGCGCGTATTGCGTCTTTGTGTTATTACATGGGAGGGTGAACCCGATTCCCTATCCTCCGGTATCCTGCGGGGTATCACCCGGCTGATTTGCGCATTCGGCGACGAATTAAAGGACGATACCTTCAAAGAAAAAGTCGGTCGTTGTTCGGCCAGAGAAATCAGCCGCACCGCCAGAGAGCGCAAAGCCGGTTCTATCGGGTATGCCGAAGCGATGCTGCTCCAATATAATAATCGAAAAAGCGGCAGCAACACCGCACTTAAATGGCCACTGCTCTATAGCAGAAAGAGCAATATGCTGGAACTGCCAAAACAAATTTCTATGGAAGAGCAACAGTGCATGTAAGTTTTTACCCTTACCGACGTCAACAAATCTACAAAAATCACGCACAATATTTGCAGAGAAAAAGCCCTAGTTTTTTCACAGCCCACTATGCTACACTTAATATGCACATAAAAGTTCTGTTGCAAGGGTATTTTTCCCTATGCCGCACCTGATTTTGGTGCGGCATTTTTGTTTGTTCAGCCTTTTACACCAGCGTAATAAGATGGTAATACGTCCTAATATGCACATTATGCGTACTACTTTTATCCGAATAGATAATATTGCGTCTATAATACGCGCTTATACGCAAACTGAGGAGGTAATTTATTGAATCCAGATGCTCTTTTAACTCGCCTTCGTTTGGAGCAGCGTTATCTTATCGACATTGATAAAAAGCTGCACGAACTGGAATATCTGCTACCCGGCGCAGATCCTGTTCAATTTCTTGACGCAGCCAAACGTACCGCTTTACTCAGTGAGCGCAGCACCGCCCAACTCCGCAGTTTTCTGTTTACTATTTACGGTGGTATGCCGCAGGACTATTATCTGCAAGCTGCTGAAATGCAGGGCATCCGCATTGATGTAACAGACGGTATTCTGTCCGTCAGACTGCCCGCGTTGCTGCCCAAAAAGACCCACACCGAGGGCTTCAAATTTTTGCAGTCATCACTTCATGCGGCACTAAAGCAGTATGCCGAACAGCAAAATCTTCCCCACTTCCGCGAATGCACCGTCTGCATCGAACACGTCTATGACCACTGCCTACCCATCAAAGCCGTGCGTAATTATGACAACCTTGAAATGAAAGAGGTTCTGGACATTATCGCGCTGTACTGCATGACCGATGATACCGGTGCTTTGTGCGACCAGTTTCAGACAACACGGTTTGCGGATTCGTCTTGCACCATCATTTCCGTCATGCAAAAAGAGAAATTTTCTGCATGGCTGGATATGAAAAATCCGGCCACCTCCGTAAAAAATTGACCTCCATTTCGTCCGAAAAATCTTCCAGAAATCTCTACTTGCACATTTTGGCGGCTTATCCGCGTCGCAATCACCTTTTAGACATTCCAAACGGAAAAGCTGCACCGTGGATAATGTGCTTACGGTAGGAAAACGAGGTGATTCCTATTTCTTCACAGTCTCCAGCTTTACCGTCCCATAACAACCTCAATTATGAGCTGTTGTCGCTCACAGCCATCTTCGGCGAGGTTCCTTGCGGCTGTTCTACCCGCCTTACGGCGAGTGAAAGTTACCGTAAAAAAGTCGTCACGTCCTTGACGCACGACAAACTCCTGCGCCTCTTTTCCAGTCATCACCTTCGCGGCTATCGGCTCGGTGTTCGCGCAAAACGACTGTTATTGCAGCAAGAGCCCGAGCGCTTTGCATTCTACTTATCCGGATGCAGCGACACGAATGCCATCAAGTCGGAAGTTCCGCGCCGTATTCGGCTGCACCGTATCGCACAGACCTATGTAGCCACAGACGAGTACCGCAGCTGCAAGCCCCTGATTGTCACAACCAATCTGACATTGGAACAGATGAAGAACCCACCCGATTTAGAGCATTCACGCATTTATGGGCGCGTCCTCGAACACTGTGCACCGATTCTCTTTTCTGGCAAGGATATGCGGAAAGCCAATGCAGCCGCAACGAAAAACACGGCCAGAGAGCTTTTAGCATCAAAATTCTAATAATAAAGGAGTGTTGCCTATGACATTAGCCGCACAAAGTACAAAGGATTCAAAATATATTCATGACACCGCAAAACTCATGCAGAACTACCGTGACGTTTTATGGAACGTAGAAGTCTCGGAACAAAATCTCCAAGCAGAATTTCGCGCAGAATATGGCGCTGCCAACGGAATCCAAATCACCGATTTAGATATTTCCAATCCGCGTCTTGAGGGCGACGCCCAGTCCATAGCACGCAGTAAAAAGATGCTGCAGCTCATTGATTCCTCTGTAAATTTGATACGGGAGAGACACAAAATGGGGAATTTTATTATTTGATTCTTTACTATTCCTATCTTTCCCCGCAGCGTTTTAAGAACACCAATGAAATTTTACATGCACTTGAACAGAAAGGCATTTCGCTTTCTTTGCGAATTTACTATGGTCGCCGCAAGAAAGCACTCGAAATTCTCAGTTCCGTTTTGTGGGGGTAACCTCCATTGCGTGCAATGATATTCTTACTCTTTTTGACCATTAATCAAATAATACCCCCCCCCACACGCCTATAAGGAGACCATCTATGAAAGAAGTTCCCATCTGGGAAAAATCCAACCTAACCCTCGAAGAAGCTGCCGCTTACTCTGGCATCGGCATCAATAAGCTGCGCGAAATTTCTAATGATGAACGTTGCCCGTTTGTTCTATGGGTTGGCAGTAAACGTCTTATCAAGCGCAAAGATTTCGATAGATATATTGAACAGACTTATTCCCTTTAATACGCCTCTAAAAAAACCAGCCGGAAGAAAATCACTTCCGGCTGGCATATACATATTCTCTTTTACGCGGTAAATGCAGGGCGGATGCTTTGCTCCACTCCTGTCTTTTCTTCCTGCTGCTTTGCCCATGTTACGCGTGTCACTTCCTCAACAAACGCGCGCGCTTTCTTATCTGCGGCATAGTAATGGATTCCAAACTGATCGCAGACATCAAACAAGAGTTCTGTGTAGGCAAGTTCATCTGCCGATGGCATGGCAAAATAGCCACCCGCTGCATCGGCCAGTTCATCAATTTTATAACGTTCGTCCAGCATCTTTTCCATTACGGTTCCTCCTCTGCAAGAAATTTTTCAAAGAGATTCCATGCATCTTCATCGGCCAGCATATAGCGCTGCGGGCCGTCGCTGTTCAGCGTTGCCACCGGGCGGGCGTGGAAGTCTTTTTCGTAGTGCCTGGCAAGTTCCGGTGTCTTGGCTTCAAACAAAACATCGCCGCGGCAGCCGCTGTCAATCGAAAACTTGATGCCAAAAGCAATCATCACTTCGCCAATGCCATAGTATTCCCGCTTGGCAGTCAGTGTCGGGTTGCTGGCGGGCGCACTTTCCAGATACAGGATATACACATACGCCTTGCGCCCCATTACCCGATACGCGCCGAGCGCAATCAAGTTTCCCTCTTTCGTTTTCAAAGAATACTTTTCAATTTTTTCATCGGCAAGATATTCCGAAGTCCAGTCCGTCTGCCATTTCGGTACTTTGGCGGTAGCTTTCAAGTCCTCTGCTGTTGCCCTCTCTATGACAACTGGGACTTTCCGTTCATGTTCTGCTCTTACAATAAACGGCGCAAAATACATAAACCCAATCTCCTCCGATTTTCATTTACTTATATTATACCACACATCGCAGAAAAGGCAACTTTTCATTCGTTCACATTTTCTTCAATAAGAAAGGCGGTCAATATGATACAATATATACGTCATATCCGGACTCTTTCCTGTTACCGCAGAAAGGAGAGTTTTGATGACCAAAAGAAAAGATTCTAAAGGTCGCATTCTAAAAACAGGAGAGAGTCAACGCAAAGACGGTATTTATATGTACCGCTATTCTGATATTCGCGGCAAGCAGAAAACCATTTATTCCAACGATTTGAAAGAGCTGCGTGAGCGGGAAGCTCTTATTCAGCGAGATTCTTTCGACGGTATTGATTATGATGCGGGCAGCATTTCTGCTATCAAATTGATTGAGCAGACGCTCAGCCTAAAAGTCGGTCTGTGCGAAACCACGATAGAAAACTATCAAAACGTCTTTAAAATTCTGCAAGGGTACGATATCTTTTATCACCCTGTAAAATCCATTAAGAAATCAGATGCCAAGAATTGGATCATTCAGTTATACCGTGATGGGAAGAAATCCAGTACAATCGGTCGGTATCTGAGCGTCGTAAGTTTTGCTTTCGATCAGGCCTGTGAGGATGACCTTATCCGTAAGAATCCCTTTAAGATAAGCGCCAAAGAATATGCCGCAGACGATAAGTTCGGTGCCGTAGCACTCACAGAAGAACAGCAAATCTCGTTTCTTTCCTTTATAAGGAATGACCCAATTTTCTGTAAACAATACGATGCCTACAATATCTTGCTTGGCACCGGGCTCCGCATCAGCGAGTTTATCGGCCTTACAGTTCACGACTTGGATATGCAGAACTGCATCATTCACGTCAACCATCAGCTTACGCTTGCCCGCGACCGTACTTTTCATGTAACCAAACCCAAAAGCTGGCACAGCATCCGCGACATTTACATGAGCGACAGTGTATATCACAGCTTTCAACGCTTGGTCGAAGAAGCCAAAAGCCGTAAAGTCAAAATTATGATTGACGGTTACTGTGATTTTCTACAAGTATCCAGAGAAGGCACGATTCGCGCCAGACGAAATTTCAATCTGTCCTTAATGTCTGCCGTCAAGAAGTACAATCGGCTGCACCCCGATACTCCCCTGCCGCGCATCTCGCCCCACACCTTCCGCCATACTTTCTGCACCAACATGGCAAACCGAAGCATCGACATTAAATCGCTGCAATACCTCATGGGGCATTCCAATGTTGCCATCACGCTGAATGTGTATACCCACGCAAACGCAAACACTGCTGTACAGCAGATGGTTCGTCTAGTCGAGTTTACACCAACCGGCAGCAGCTCCGTCCTGCATGTTGGCTGATTTACTACACCATTACTACACCAATTTTTGTAAAATTGCGTAGATTTACGGAGTTTTGTGGTATTTCCGGCAAAGCCAATATGTCTGCTTTTATTCGTAACAACGTCATATATAGATTCCCGTAGACTTACACAGAATCGCCAATACCTTATACCCTATTTTGTTTCACATTGCAAGGCATCCATCTGTGCAACCGTACAAAAATTGTAGCCCTGCTCCCGGAAATAGGCGATCATATCGGGCAGGGCCTTGACGGTCTGACCTGTTGCTTTTGTATCATGCAGCAGGACGACACAGGTGTCCTGACCATCGGCATCACGGCGAATGTTGCGCAAAATCTGCGCGGCATCCGGGTGGCTAGCGGTGGCGTCCTCGGCGCAGACGTTCCAGTCGATCCAGTGGTAGCCCTTGTCCTCGGCCTGGGCCTTCAGGGCCTTCATGATGCCGTTTCCGCCGTAGCGGTGGCTGACTGTGTTTGTGCTGCCGCCGGGGAAACGCAGCCAGTCGATGGCCGCCACATCCACATACGGCTCCAACGCCTGGCGCAGCGTTCTGATGTCCTGCCAGAATGCGTCCGTGCTCGCATAAATTTTGGAGTATTGATGCGTCGCGCTGTGCAGCGCGATCTGATGCCCCGCCGCCGCAATGTCCGCCACAAGGGGCAGATATTTTTCGTTGGCGTCCTGCGCGCAGACAAAGAAGGTGGCCGGGACCTGCTCCTTATCGAGAATTTCCAGAATTGGCCGGGTGTTTTTGCTGGGGCCGTCGTCAAAGGTCAGGCAGACGATTTTGGGCAGCGCCGTCTCCCCCGTCGCCGCCGACACCGCAAAGCAGTCGTTGGGGGTGTCGGTCTCGGCGTACTCCCGGTGGTACAGCAGATGGATGATGCCGGACAGCATCACCAACATAGCCGCCAGCACCACGCCCGCCAGCAATCTTGCGTTTCGTTCCTCTCTGTCTGCATCCCGCCGCATGGCAAGCCCCTCCCCTGTTGTGGTTTGGTACAGGGTATGCGGGCACGGCGGGAAATAGACACGCAGCGGCGGGGTGTGGTATAATAAGGTAAATTAGAATTTCAGGAGGTGTTTTTATGCCACAAATGAATAAGGGAGGAAAATTTATTTTCGGGAAA
>OJRX01000153.1_pt1 | contig 91088 bp, 75 predicted proteins | sample 1599301 | NCBI WGS metagenome assembly OJRX01 (sample SAMN04168656, study PRJEB22393) | human gut metagenome | biome: human gut microbiome; feature: stool | host: Homo sapiens | collected 2014-03-17 | reverse complement strand
AAAGAATCCTGTCAGGATTCCTTGTTTTGGAGCAACAGCTATTTTACTACAATTGTAAACGAAAATAGTTTGCAGCTAGTACAAGAATATATTAAAAATCAATAAGCAGCAAAGGCATTCACCCACGCCCATGCGGTGCGTAACTCCTATTGACGTTGTACTCTGCCTACTTTGAAAGAAAGCTGCTACTGATCAATCCAAAACCTTCATGATATGTTTTTCTCTATATTCTGTCGGTGTCATTTTATAATATTTTTTAAACATTTTGCAAAAGTAATCAACATTTTCAAAACCAACATTTTGAGCGATCACTATTACTTTTTTCTGAGTTGTAACCAATAGACTGGCTGATTCCTGCAAACGATATTTTAACAGGTAATGTACTGGTGTGTCATGCAGGTATCTTCGAAATAAATTTAATGCCGTGCTTTTACTCACAACTGCCTGCTCTGCAATATCCTCCAACGAAATTTTTTCTCCAAAATGTTTGTGAATATATTGCATCATTAATTGCAGCCTGGCCTGAGAAGATGTAAAGTCTTCCTTTTTTTCCTCTAGCTTTGTTTCTTCAACATGCAAATATATCAAATACCAAAGTTCCTGAATTAAAAAGGATGTTTTCAATTCTGCATCCTTTTCCTCTTTCTGTACTTTCACAATCTTTTCCATGACATGTAAGACGTCCGCCTGCCACGGTATTTCTGGCAAAAAAATCAAGCCTTCCAGCGTGGAATGTTCGATTGGTTCCACATATTTTTTGTAGATTAAGCTACTCTGTGGTGCGATAAATGTCGCTATAAAAACAAAATTAGGGATCACTGCCCCCTCTTTTGAATAAAAGCGGTGCAATATCTTAGAGTTTACAAATAAACCTTGTCCTGTTTCAAGTGTAACTTGCTTTTCGCCCACCCAAAACATAGCAGTTCCCTTTTCCACATATACAAATTCAAATTCAACATGCCAATGCCATTCAATGCAATGGAAATCAAACAATGCTAAATTATCATAGTAAAACCGAAACGGATACGCACTTGTGCTGTGCCGAATGGTTTCCATCATATTTTCGTCTGTCAAAATTTTATTATAAAATGTGTTAAAATTCATTCTTTCGAATTCCTCCCAAATCAACACAAATATACGATATTATACAATAAAAATCAGATATATTCCAGTGAAAATAAAACCATTTTGCGCTATCATACAGCAAGACATTATCGTATTTGTTCTTTTAAGGAAACGACTACGATACCTAAAAGTTTAATAGGAAGGATTTTTTCTCTATGAAAAACAAGTATCAAAAAACGATGATTGCCTGCTATCTTGGCTTTATCACTCAGGCAATTACAGCAAATTTTGCACCGTTGTTGTTTTTGACCTTTCATCGGACGTATCAGATTTCACTTGGAAAGATAGCTTTTATTTCAACGGCATTTTTCTTTACGCAGCTGCTTATTGATTTGTTCTGTGCAAAATACGTAGACAAAATCGGATACCGAAAAAGTGTTGTCGCGTCTGAGATTTTATCCGCTGCCGGACTAATCGGACTTGCATTTTTGCCAAGTCTTCTTCCAGATCCTTATGTTGGCATTTTGATCAGTGTAATCATTTACGCAATGGGAAGTGGTCTCATCGAAGTTCTTGTCAGTCCTATTGTAGAAGCATGTCCATTTGATAATAAAGACAGCGTTATGAGTCTTCTGCACTCCTTTTATTGTTGGGGATCCGTTGGTGTTATCTTACTGTCAACGATCTTTTTTGCCATCTTTGGCATTGAAAACTGGCGCATTTTATCCTGCATCTGGGCTTTGATTCCACTGTGCAATACTTTCAACTTCATCTCCTGTCCAATTGAATCTCTAACAGAGGAAGGTGAAGGCTTCAGCATACGCCAGCTTTTCCATATTCCAATTTTCTGGATTGCGCTCATTCTTATGGTCTGTGCCGGTGCAAGTGAGATTTCTATGGCTCAGTGGGCCTCAGCTTATGTAGAATCCGCTCTTGGTATTTCAAAAAATATTGGCGATATAATAGGTCCTTGCCTGTTCGCCATTATGATGGGCATCAGCCGTTTTTTCTATGGAAAATATGGTGAAAAACTTGATCTGATGAAGTTTATGATCGCCTCTGGCATACTTTGTCTTATATGCTATCTGCTTGCAGCACTTGCACCGCTTCCATTCTTAAACCTTGTCGGATGCAGTTTATGCGGTTTTTCTGTCGGCATCATGTGGCCCGGCACAATCAGCATTGCTTCCAAAAAAATTCCACTTGGCGGAACTGCTATGTTCGCATTTCTTGCTATGGCAGGTGATCTAGGAGGCGCTGTTGGACCTGGCATCGTTGGACTTGTTACACAAGCCGCAAATGATAATTTAAAAATTGGTGTACTTGCCGGCTGTGTTTTCCCAGCTGTCTTAGTTCTTTCTGTTCTTTTACTGAAAAGAAAACGCGAAAAAGTGTAAGAGCAAGTAAAAGCACAAATACTTTCCATAATTTTCACACATAATTTTAGCCCATACTGATCCGTTTCGTTAAAGCGAGCCAGTATGGGCTTTAGATTTTTTTGTAATTACACAATCATAATCGGATCAATTACAAGGAAGTTATTTCCGCAAGCTTTTTCACGATCAAAATGACTCTCCGGGTCGACTGCCATCCAACCATCTATTACTTTTGATTCTTCCTCTTTTCCTGTAATATTTACGTTGTGACGCGGCTCCTCAAAATACGAAAACAGAACATTTTCATGCAGTGATATATACTGATATTTATCTCCCTTAAGCAATCCTTCCTGAACAATTGCATAATGCCAATAAGTATAAGAAAACAGCTTTTCTGGTTTTAAAAATGCAATACGACCAATGCGGTTCTCATTTGAAGCGCGCTCTTTTACCCACTCAGAAACATCACCTGGAATACTGTGATGATAAATATGATACATAGGTGCCCATGGTGTTAATCCGTTTTCCTCCGGCCACTGTTCCATATAAGGTACAAGTGGTGCGAGAAGTGTCTGCGGACAGATGCCATCCTGTAAGGTTTCCATGTATAAAAACAGCATATTTTTATGCTGATACAGGCATACAGTCAGTACCTTGTTCTGCTCCTTTTGCTCCTGCACAAGTGTCTTTGTCTGGGCGAGTGCGGTCTCCCAGTCTTCCTTTAAAACATTTGCTTTTACACAGCCGCGATATTCATTTCTTGAAATCATAATACTCTGCCTTTCATCTTTAAATTTTTACATTTGCATAATCGAACATTTCTTTGATGATAAGAGCACCTACAATTACATTCACAGGTGTATTTGGTCTTGATTCCTGCTCGCTGTATAATACAGAAAATCGTTTTTCATCGATTGCCGGAAAGAGCTCATCTGCAAAGATTTTAGCCCAAGGCTTTTGACCCCAACATCGTTTAATATAATTATAGCACAAGCATTCTTATACTCAATGGCGCATTAGTTGAGTGCCACTCAACTTATCAAGCAATATATCCTAACTCCAAAACTTCTACTCACATTCTGTACGAATTGTAAACTTCTCCGGCAAATGAAAAATTTCCTTCTTCAAAAACAACGGATAGAAGTATTCTTTTTCAAGACGTTCAAACTCCAACCATTCAAAATCATGTGTATGATTACCTTCTTGCAAAGAAAATTTGTTTCCCCTTGAAAGAATATCTGTTTCAGAAATATCCATCAAAAAATATAAGCATAACTCATGGTAATTCAATTTATCAACATCTTCCGTAAAAAATGCTTGATTCAACCATAATGGTCTTATAACTTTTGTGGTTACACAAAGCTCCTCTTGTACTTCTCTAACCACAGCATGTTCCGCTGTTTCTCCCAATTCAACTCTACCACCTGGCAAATAAAAATAAGGAGAACGTTCATCATGCATAGCTAAAATTTTGTTATCAGATATTATCATCGCACAAACTCTATAATTAAACTTCTCGTTATTAACCTTGAAAGAAATATCCATTTCCGCATTCACCTCTGAATCCTCATTATTTTCTGTTCTCAAACAAATATTGAAATAACACTGGTGTTATATCAGGATATGTTAAATTCTGTGGAAGCTCATCGAATTGCTTTATTTCAGCCATTTCACTTTTCGGAATATCTCCTAACTTACGAATTATAGCATGAAACACCATTCCATTAGCCCAGTCATCAGTACCTTCAACTCCTGCCCAATAATCACACAAAGGTTCTATCTCAAAATCAATCGCACCAGATTCTTCATATAGTTCTCTCTTTGCTGCTTCCAACGGTTCTTCTCCAAATTCAATATGCCCTCCCTGTGTCTCCCATGTTGTCCTCTTTTTATGCCTACTCAGCAAAATATTACCTTCATATTCTGATAAAACAACAACATATTTATATTGTTGTAATGAACCAATTTCATATGTCTTGCTTGTCAATTTTCTCTATCCCTTTTTCTCTACACCACTTTACAACTTTTTTCATAAAAAAGAAATCGTACAGGGCTTTCTGCTGTATAATGAATTTGTACAAAAAAATTACAAAGGAAAGTGACCCTGTACGACAAAGACATTATACAACGAAAACTCATTAATTGGTAGACTTCATAAATATTTTTTAGCATATTTTGAAACTTTTTCTGTTCCTACGGCAGAAACATTATTTTTACTGGTACTTTCAATACTCGCATTGGAGTCAGCTCATTCAATCAGATTCCTGTACCAGCATTTTCTTGCCGGAATAACAGAAATTTTCTGCGTATGGCAGGAAAAAGCACCATTGAACCAGACTGGCAGTGAGTGATTTCAATATATCCCACTTTTTCTTTATTCATGCAGATGGAATATAGAAATAAGTTACTATGAGCAGAAAACATTCTGGTCTTTATGCAGTTACATGGTGCGCAGCCGCAAAGGAATCGAAATGCTGATCAATCTGATAAATATCAGCTATGCCGCAATGAAGCTTTTGCCTTATGTCGATGACAAATTTGCCGGCTACAGGAATAAAAGTGTTCAGGATTTCAGATTTGCCCTAAGCGAAGGAATTCGCAGCCAGGTAGTTTTTGCCACTTTCGTGGAGAAAGTCGAAAACCAGATAAAATCAACCTCTGTGATAAATGCCTTAAAACAGGCATTTTCGCAAAATATGAGTCATCTATAAAGTTGTAAAGTGGTGTCATATTAGTGATATTACCATATATAACACCATTCATTTCAAAATGCAATAGTAAATTCTAATTTTTTAACCCTCTTTACTATTTACATTAATCAAAAAACCATCAGGGATAGGAATAATTTCCGTCCCTGATGGTTCTAAATAATTATAAAATTTTCACCTATATAATAAGCTGATTATGCGAGCTTACGAAGTTCTTCCTCGTTAAGTGCCCATTCACTGCCATCATCAAAAACAAGTGTAATATCCATATCTGCTGCGTCTAAGGATGCCTTTACGCCAACAAGACGTTTGCACTGCGCACCTGCCTGATATGGTGCAAGCACTGTTACAATACGAACTGCATTTGCATTTACTTTTGTATCTACACATGGCACTGCACGATACATACCCTGCTTTGTTCCTGTTGCAATGAAGCCCTGCCACTCTGGTGTTTCCTGTCCTACGATAATTGAAGTCTCTCCATTTGACCATGCAATGTCAACGTCTGAAAATCTGATATACTTATCTGTCTGCTTTTCCACTTCACTGTCAATATGCCATAAAATATCCCAATCATGAGTTGCAGTGTTGCTCTTTGTATCCGACAGACGATCAACCGTGATTAAAAGCGGCTGATTTTTATCGCGATAAAAATAAATTGCTCTCTCATGAACAGGTGCCTTATCCTGGTCTTCACCATATCCCTCATCATAAGCACTCTTTGCATAGTCCCACTTTTCAGAGAAGTTCCACTCTAAATTGGACTTCTTTTTAATATCCTCTTCCTTCCATGCATAAGTCTTTCTGCGGTTCTGATCCTGTCCATCTACGCGTACAGTATTGTGAGATCTTGTTGACAGCACATAGTTTCTCATCTCTGACTCATCATAAGCATAATTTCCACCCTCTGTCAGCAAAAACTTTCCATTTGTATAAAGAAGAACTGACAACTTATCCTCATGCTGATGCGCTCTTCCAAATGGTGCTGCATCCATTAATGCCCAGGTATCATCCTGTCCCCAACCGGTACGAAGTGCAGCAAAGCCTGACCATGGCATAGCTGCTGAGGTATATTCTGGCTTTCCTGTCTCGTCACCTTCTGTAATCCATTTTGCTCTCTTATCATTTGGAATGATCCTCTTTCTTACCTCATAAGAACCCTTTACATCACGTCTGCATCCATCGTTTAGGTCTGGTGTTTTTCCATCTGGCATCATCAATTTGATATCAAGCTCACACGCTCTTGACAACTTTTCAAGAAGTGTGTCTGGAATTGTTTTTCCAAACTTATAAGCAACTTCAATAAAACGCTGGTAGTTGTTGATAACGACATCATGATAATTTGTCGTCAGCTCATACTGGAAACCATCCGGGTAAATCTGACGATCAAGCTCCTCTTCGAGACTTTCAAGTGCCTGCTGCAGCCATTTTGCTGACTTTTTAAACTGCTGATATAAAATACCAATCTGACCAAGACCATTCATCTCCATGATCAGCCAGTTTCCAGTCATATGGTTTTTGCTAAGACGCTCACCATGCTCATATACTGACTTATACCAGTCGATCAAAATATCATCAGTAAATGCTGGTGTCTTATAAAATGTAAATAAAATATACGGCCAGTTTGCACCCATACGAATACCACACTCAATAGTTCGCCAGCACTTTGTTTTATATCCAACACAGTCTGCATCCGGGCACACTGCCTGTTTCATCCATGAATCCATTAACTCGGCTGCTGCATATGCTAGCTTTTCATTCTTTGTCTTATTATATTCATGCGCCAAAAGCTTGATATCATTGTGACGGCTTAACTGCCATGTCCATTCTTTATAGCCATTGTATGTAGGATTTGCTTCCCAATCAACTGTATTTTCTTTTCCATACTCACAAGGAACACCAACAGACACAAGCGTATGATTGCAGATTCGCTCTGCTGCCTCGGCATCACTTTCACCCGGAAGCTTATAAATATTCTCCGGAATCTCATATGGAATCTCAAAGAAATGATCTGCATCTAATGTTTTGCGAATATAAGATGCCATTTCCTTTTTTGCAAGACTATAATCTTTGTCGGCAACAGCCTCCTTCACAGCTTCCATTCCCGGATAATCAAGATTCAAACATTCACAAAAGAATTGTTCGTCACTTAAAAGTGGTCCTAATTTTTTTTCATCCATTCCTTTTTCCCTCTTTCTAAAATTCATTAACACATAATTTCGCGCACTTTGTGTTATGTACAGCATACCCGAAATCAGGATATTTTGCAATCAGAAACAGTAGTAGAATGGCGTTCAATCAATCTGTGTCTTCCAGTTTGGCGTGCGTGCTGCCTCAAAGCACATATGAATCTGCTCTATGTTATTCTTTTCTTCTGCTAATTTTAATTTAGAAGTTTCCTCTTCAGAAAAATAACGACTCTCGGATGTTTCAATATTTTCCTCAAAAGATCCACCTACAACACTGCAAAGAGCAAATACCTTGCAGACTTTCCACGCATAGACTGGCTGGTTATGCTTTTCTCGATCCTGAATAGCAATTACAGTATCGACAGTGACATCAAGACCAGATTCTTCTTTGACCTCTTTAATAATATTGTCATGCACAGATACATCCACATCAACCCAGCCGCCTGGAAGAGACCATGTACCATTATTTTCTTTTACAAGAAGAATTTTTCCATCTTGAAATACTGCGGCGCGCGTGTCTAACTTTGGTGTCTGGTATCCTGTCTCACTGCAAAAAAGATCGACAACTTTTTCCTTTGAAATGCCTGAATGCAGACTGATCATCTCTGCGGCAATATCACGAATCTGCTCATAACGCTCTCTGTCATAAACATCTTTTCCGTAGGTAAGACCTGCCTGAGCAATGGCCTGTAATTTTACTGCCCAATCAAGCCAAGGGCTTGTCTTTGATTCTTTTAAAGTTTCATTCTTATTGTTCTCGTTCTGCATATTTGTTTCCTTCCTATCGTTTCGCTATAATTTTCATTATCAAATTTGAATCTGACAGTTTTATTTGCAATGAATCTGCTCTATCAGTCTTTTTATTATAATCCAAAAATTTGCTTGCTGCATCCACAAAAATATCATTTTATATTTATTATTTTTCTTGACTCTACAATGGATATATAGTTTATAATAAAGCGAAACATTTTGCAAACCACAAAGGGGGCTTTCTCATGGAAAAAAATCTTACCACAGGCAGCGTCTTAAAAAATATTCTCTTCTTTTCGCTGCCATATTTGTTCTCTTACTTTTTGCAGACGCTCTATGGCATGGCAGATCTTTTCATCATCGGTCAGTTTGAAGGTGTCGCCGCAACCACAGCTGTCTCAATCGGAAGTCAGGTCATGCACATGCTAACCGTCATGATCGTCGGCCTTGCCATGGGCACAACAGTCAGCATTGCACAGGCAATCGGTGCAAATAAAAAGGATGATGCCGCTGCCGCCACCGGAAACACGGTCACTTTATTTTTGATCTTATCTGTCTGCCTGACTGGCGCACTGTTATGCGTAATCCGTCCGATTACCATGATCATGTCCGTACCAGAAGAAGCCGTTTCTGGCACTATCGCTTACCTTACAATCTGCTTTATCGGCATTCCTTTTATCACAGCATACAACATTATCAGTTCCATTTTCCGCGGAATGGGTGACTCAAAAAGCCCAATGTATTTCATCGCTGTTGCCTGTGTGGCAAACATCATTCTTGACTACATTTTCATTGGACTATGCCACTTTGGTCCAGCTGGCGCGGCACTCGGTACAACTGTCTCTCAGGCTATCAGCGTTATCGTTTCTCTTTTTGTAATTGTAAAACGCAAAACTGGAATCTCATTAAAGCCATCCGATTTTCGCCCGAAGCGCAATGTTTGCGGCACAATCTTAAAGATCGGAATCCCAATCGCCTGCCAGGATGGTTTGATTCAGATTGCATTTATTATTATTACCATCATTGCAAACAAGCGTGGTCTGACCGATTCCGCCGCCGTCGGCATTGTTGAGAAGGTAATCAGCTTCTTGTTTTTGGTGCCATCCTCGATGCTCTCTACTGTCTCTGCACTTGGTGCTCAAAACATCGGTGCCGGAAAGCCAGAGCGTGCCAAACTTACACTTCGCTATGCAATCTTTATCACGGCTGGGTTTGGTCTGATTGTGGCTATTATCATCCAATTTATCGCAGAGCCAGTGGTTGGTCTGTTCACTACCGATAATGGTGTAATTCTCGCAGGAGGTCAATATCTTCGCGGCTACATATGGGACTGCATGTTTGCCGGTATTCACTTTAGCTTCAGCGGTTATTTCTGTGCATGCCAGAAGTCGATTCTTTCCTTCATTCACAATATTATCGCCATCTCACTGGTACGTGTTCCTGGTGTATACCTGACGTCAAAGCTGTTCTCGAATACACTATTTCCTATGGGACTCGCAACTGCAACTGGTTCTCTGTTGTCTGTAATCATCTGCGTTATTGCATTTTTGATTCTTACAAGGAAAGAAAAACACATTGCATAACATACAAACAACGATGCAGCAAAATAAAAAATTTAAAGATAAAAAAAATGAGAAAAACGAACAGAGCCATCGAAGACTGCGACATCCTCGATGGCTCTAAATAGTTGCAAAAATTTTATTTTCTATTTTTTAATTTTCTGCTGCATCCTTGATGCTTGCACTAGATTTTTTCTTTGCCATTTTTTGATCTGCATAAACATCAAAGAAGCGTTTTGTCTCTTTTACGACAACACTGCTTAATGCAAAAAGTGCAATCATATTCGGAAGTGCCATAAGACCATTGAAAATATCTGCAATCGTCCATACAGCTGCTACTGTCATGTATGGTCCAATAAATACAGCCAAGATGTACAGCCAGCGATAAATTTTAATCTTCTTTTCATCTTTTCCTGTCAGATATTCAAGGCAACGCTCGCCATAATAATCCCATCCAAGAATCGTTGTAAACGCAAAGAATACAAGACAGATCATCAAAACTGCTGCGCAGAACTGATTGGAAAATGGAAGGCCATTCTGGAATGCATAAGTTGTTACCTGAACGCCCTCAAGTCCTTCTACCTGCCATGCGCCTGTGATAACTACTGACAATCCAGTAAGTGTACAAATTACAATCGTATCAATAAAGGTTCCCGTCATGCTGACAAGACCCTGACGGACTGGCTCCTTTGTCTGTGCTGCCGCTGCTGCAATCGGCGCACTTCCAAGACCTGCCTCATTTGAGAAAATACCTCTGGCAACACCATTTTGCATTGCAACAAGCATACTTCCAACAACACCGCCAGTTACTGCCTTCGGGTTAAATGCACTCTTAACGATTGTAACAATCGCCTGCGGCACTTCCTTAATATTGCACAGAACAAGTGCTAACGCAAAAACAAAATAAATAATCGCCATAAATGGAACAACAATCTGGCTTACGCTTGCGATTCGCTTTACACCACCGATAATAACGGCAGCAACGCAAAATGTCAGAACGAGGGATGCAATAACAACAACCCAAGAATATGTACCAAGACCTGGAATTGTTACAGCGAAAGATTTGTCTGGATCAAAAAATCCTACAACTGCACTAGAGATACCATTGACCTGACTGAATGTTCCGATACCAAAAAGTCCAACACATGCACCAAAGAACGCGAAAATCTTAGCAAGCCACTTCCAGTTTTTTCCCATTCCTTTTTCAATATAATAAAATGGTCCTCCAAGACTATGACCACTCTCATCAACGACACGATATTTTACAGCCAGTAAGCCCTCGGAATATTTTGTTGCCATTCCAAGAAAAGCTGCCATAATCATCCAAAAAAGAGCACCTGGACCTCCGGCACATACAGCCGTTGCTACACCTACAATATTTCCAGTTCCAATAGTTGCACTTAGTGCAGTACAAAGTGCAGCGAAACTACTGATTTCGCCTTCACCTTCTTCCTCATTTTGAACCATCCATTTTAAAGCAAGCCCTAGTTTTCGCACCTGCAAAAGTCCAAGACGGACAGTCAGTAAAAGTCCACCTGACAAAATCAGTACCATTAGCGGCACACCCCAGACAAAATCATCAATTTGCTTCAGAACACTTTGAATTGCACTCCACATGTTTCCTTCTCCCATCTTTTTCTTTTGGCAGTTTTTCTGGAAACACGGGCTAAAAAAGAATACACGTACTTATTCTCTTTTTCTCTGTCCTTTTGCCTGAGAGATTCCTGCGCTGACGCACAATTGCACCTTCGGCCTCCGATTTTACGGATGTCTCCAGAGATACGATCCATCTGCAGTTTCTCCCTTAAAAGGTACCTGAGAGTGTTACTCCTTCGGTGGGCCGCAGCCTCTTTCCAGCAGACTTCTTCTCGTTATCACTACTGTGCTTTACTATACCGCAGTGAAGTATGTTCTGTCAAGTAAAAATTAGAAACAAAACCATCAGGACATGTTGATATCAATATCAAGTCTTGATGGTTTTCGCTGTCATTTATGATCTATTTTTATTTGCTGCAGATCTCGTCGATCTTTGCTCTCTCTTCTTCTGTAAATACAGGAGCATTCAGCATTCCGATGTTGTCTAAAATCTGAGCCGGCTTTGATGCACCAATAAGAACGCTTGTGATATCGCCATCGCGAAGAATCCATGCAAGTGCCATCTGTGCAAGGCTTTCACCACGTTTCTTTGCAATCTCATTTAATGCGTTGATCTTTGCCAATGTCTCCTCGGTGATTGCGTTCTCTTTTAAGAATCTTCCATCAGTACGAATACGGCTGTCCTGCGGAATACCATGCAGATAACGATCAGTCAGAAGACCCTGTGCCAATGGGCAGAAGGTGATAATTCCGATTCCATTCTTTGATGCATAATCCTTTAAACCATCAGTTTCAATAGTACGATCAAACATAGAGTACTTGCGCTGATTGATAATAAATGGAGTACCCATCTCTTTAAAGAGCTTTGCAATCTCAATAGTCTGTTCTTTATTATAATTGGAAATTCCAACATAAAGAGCTTTTCCGCTTCTTACAATGCCATCAAGGGCTCTTGCTGTCTCTTCAAGTGGAGTCTCTGGATCTGGTCTGTGATGATAATAAATGTCCACATAGTCAAGTCCCATTCTCTTTAAGCTCTGATCAAGACTGGCAACTAAATATTTCTTGCTGCCCCAGTTTCCGTAAGGGCCCTCCCACATATCATAACCAGCCTTTGTTGAAATAACTAACTCGTCACGGTATGCACCAAGGCTCTTCTTTAAAATACGTCCGAAATTTTCCTCTGCTGCTCCTGGAACTGGGCCATAATTATTTGCCAGATCAAAATGTGTGATACCATTATCAAATGCAGTCTCACACATAGCCATCATGGTATCAAAATTTCCGTTTGTACCAAAATTGTGCCATAAGCCAAGTGACACTGCCGGAAGCTTTAAACCACTTGCTCCGCAGCGATTATACTTCATGTTTTCATATCTTGTTTTTTCTGCAATATACATACTTCTTCTCCCTTTCTGCATTGATTCTTTTTGAATCTTCTGATACACTTACTTTATCACTTAAAGTTAACTTGAAGTCAAGTGTTTTTATAAATTACTCAGGAGGCATTTTATGACGCATTCATCAAACTCAAATGATATAATAAATGAGGCAAAAAAGACTGACCTGCCAACTTATACAATCCGACAGATTTCAAATCTATACAAACTTCCTGCTTCGACGCTTCGTTACTACGAAGATCTTGGTCTTCTGACAGATGTTGTCCACACCGCTTCTGGTGCTCGCATTTACAATCAGTCACATATTGACCGTTTGGGCGGAATTATGTGTTTTAAGCGAACTGGCCTTTCAATTGCTAAAATCCGCCAGTTTTACCTCTATGAAGAGCATATGGAAGATCATGCACACGACATCAGCCAGATGATGATTGACCACGAGCAAGATATTTTAAATCAAATTGAGGAACTTCAAAATGATCTTGTTCATATCCGTGAAAAAGTGCGCTATTATGCCGCTGTGGAAGATGCCATCAAAAAAAATGAGCCAATTCCTGAATGGCATCAATTTTTTGCCAACGAGAAGAATAAGAATGAAAACAATGGCTGCAAAAACTAATAAGTCTTTGCTATTAACACTATTTGATTTCCTCTACTGTCACTCGTTTTTTGTGCCATCCATTTTGCCAAATCAATAAATACACATGAAAATCAAGGTCATCCTGAGCCATGGTAAACGGTTCTTCACGAAACACCTCTGCGCGGATACCCTTTTTATTAAGTTCAAGCCTCTCTGCCTCTGCCTTTTTAAGCAGCTGATTCAGATTTTTATCTGCTTCCTTAGAAAAAGTTCGGCGCGGATATTTTTTATTTTCTTCCTTTAGACATTCAGAAATCAGCTGAGTGATTTTTTTATGTTTTTTCTTTTTTAAGAGCTTCGCAATTTGCTTTGCGATCACTGGCTTTGGAAAGCATTCATATAGCCTAAGCAGCTGAATCAATTCGCGATCTTGGGTCTGCACAGCAAAGGCTTCCATCAGCTTTATCGCCTCTGGCGCAACTTCTTTTAGATCTTCTGATCCCACACGATACTGCTTCGGCACTGCCGGATAGCTGCATGCATTCAGCGGTGGAAAATCAGCAAGACTTGCAAGCTGCCTTTCTTTTTCAGTACAGTACTCCTCACCAAGATAATGAGATTTATCACGCAGAATTGCAATCTGGTATTCTAATACGCGAAGATCCTCATCGCCTTTCATCCAGAAATGACCGATTCCACTATATTCATAGAGATGAACTTCTAGTTCAAGCCTTTTAAAAAAGAGCGTGACGACACATTCTCCCTGCCAGACAGATAATACATATCCGTCACCGTCTTTCTGCAAGGATGCGTCCAATTCACCCTCATAATCGCTTTGATAGCTTCCCGTGATTTTGACCTGATGAAAGACAAGAAAACTTTCCACTGCATCATTCATCAGATATACAAGACGAAGCTTATCCATTAATTTTGCTGTTTCAAAAGCTTCTGGCAGGATCAGTTCAAACTGACCCTGTGCCAGAAGCTCCTGCAGCATTTCAAATGCATCCATCATTAATTGTTAACTCCGCCTACAAGCTTTTCCTGATAACGCTTTACCATCTCATCATACTCTTCATCAGTCAGCTTCTTCTCGCCCGGGTTCATAGCAAATACGCCGCCCCACTCGTACTGATCCTTATATTTTGGAACAAGATGGAAATGCAGATGATGACCTGTATCACCATATGCACCATAATTTACCTTGTCTGGATGGAACAGCTCATGCATTGCCTGTGCCACCTTTGCAATATCTTCCATGTAAGCAGCACGCTCCTCTGGTGTCAACTCAACAATCTCGCTCACATGCTTTTTATGTGCCACGATGACTCTTCCCGGATGACTCTGCTCCTTGAACAGATATACCTTTGAAGTCTCTAACTCACAAATTTTAATTCCGAAAGCGGCAACCAGCTCACCTTCCATGCAGTATGCGCAATTCTGATCTTTCATGATCTCTTATCCTCCTATTGTTTACTACAGCTTATTATACACATCATTTTCAGCTTTTGCAAATCAATAGTTGAAATTATTTTAACAGCACACTAATCGCTTCCATCTCCTCTGATGGCGTGATGATTAGCTGTCTGCCCTCTACCTTTGCGGTAATAGCGGTTGGTGCATAAACTTCTGTGATCGTGTTTGGGCAGCCCTCTGGCAAATCAATCACAAGCTTTTCTGGAACTTCGCCATGGAAGACATGGGCAGTAACAAATGCACTTTCATGCTTTCCTTCATAGAGCTTTCCTTCCTCACTCTGCACGCGGATCACTGCCTGCCAGCCAGTCAGATGGCGATCACTGCTTCCCTTATGGCTGTAAATATAACTATAACCATCGCGAATTGCTGGTGCTGCCTTTTTATAGAATGCCATTCCATCTTCGATTGCCTTCCACTGCTCTGCGCTCAGTTCAGTCACATCACCAGAGAAGCACATGCGGCCAAGAAACGTACTCGCAACGGTGTAGCCGATACGCTTCACAGAATCAGTCTTTCTGATAACGGCCCAAATCTGGCTCTGTCTCGGCAAAATACTTCTGTGAAGGGATGCCGCAATAACTGGAATTTCCTCGCACTCATGCGCATCGGAAAAAGATGCCATGCTGCACTCACTCATCATCAATGGCTCTAATTTATGACCACCGGATGCACAGTTTTCCAAAATGATACCCGGAATCTCTTCCTTTACTTTACGCACAAAATTAACGGATGCCTCACGGTCGCGGCGAAGACCCTCTCCAAGTGACTCTGCACCATCACATCCAAGACCGATCGTGTCGTTATAGTCCATCTTCATGTAGTCAAAGTTATATTTTTTGAGTTGTCCAATCACCTTGTCTGTTAAGTAGGCAATCGCATCTGGATTATTCATATCAAAGAAACGGCGTTCCTTTGTCGTAAGCACTTTTCCGTCACGGTGAAGAAGCAGATCCTCACGATCAGAATAAACATGAGAATAGCGCCCAACATTATCAATTTCAAACCAGATACCTGGTTTCATACCTGCCTTACGGATATCCTCACTTACTGCACCAAGACCTTCTGGGAACAAGCGATCTGAAGGAACATAGTCTCCCATGCTGCGGCTCCAGTGTACACCTTCCTCAACAAACCAACCACAGTCAACAACAAAATATTCAAGACCCTTTCCTTTAACGGCTTCAAGGATTCCCTTAATATTTTCGTGGGACGGCAATCCCCATGTGGTACAATATTCATTAAACAGAATCGGAAGATGCTGCTCACTTTCCGGTGCTGCATTTACATACTTCTGCGCATACTGAGTCAGTCGCTGGCATGCATAATCTACTGTGCTTCCTGCGCGCTCATCACTACAGCAAACGGTAAGAATTGCCTTCGGTGTAGTAAAAGATTCACCCGGCTGGATGGTCTTCATCCACTGTCCAAACTCACGGTCTGCTAAACCACCAGAGAATGCCATGCCATCATCTCTGCGGTAAAACTCCATCTGCCAAGAACACTCTATCGCTAACTGCGCTGCCCATACAACACCTGCCTTTGTGTCTTCGACTGCACCAAATGGGAAATATCCTTTGACTGGCATGGAACCGATCTGGCCGTAGCGTGTAGAGTTTACCTGCCAGTATGCCCATGAAGGTTCAAGCTGCAAATCCTCTGCGGACTCAGTAACAAGGCGGCCTTCCTGACTCCACTTGCTGCGGATGCGGTGAATCTTTAAGCACTCAGATGCGTCGGCTTCCTCGAATGGAGAGATAAGTCCAATAGAGAAACTTGTCAGAAGCTCCATAGTTGTCGGAGTATCTGCATTATTTACTATGGTAGTTGTGCTGCCCAGCGCATACTCGCCCTTTGTCCATGTCAGTGTATGAACAAAGTGATGGTCTCTTCCATCCTCAAGCCATGTTTCTACAATTTCTTTTGCGCCTTCGATTTTATGTACCTGCTTTTCAAAACGGCATTCATCGACTGTCCCACTGTTTCGCATACTTGTGCCCGGTCCGTACGCACCCGGATACATATCATCAAGCAGCTTTACCTGAATCAGGCTGTCACCATGCAAACGCTTGCTGTCAAACAATGCATCAAATTTTTCATTTAATTCTTTTTCTTTTTGAGTTGGGATCAATAACAACTCAATCTGATTATCTTCCTTCTCCAACATGTAGTATGCTGCCATATCGCCAAGTGTAAAGTGGCTATGCACGGTTGGTTTTATTCCGTTGCCCATTATTTTTTTCCTCCTGCGTTTTCATATAAAAATAAAAATTTATTTGTTATTTTGAGTATAACAAGGTAAGACGTTTTTGTCTATCTGAAACAATAAAAAAGCCCCGCTTGCGCGGGGAATACCCTCAAAAAGGCAAGTGAAATACTATGACAATTTATAAAAATTTACCCATCAGCTTATAGTAATTCTCCTTCATTTGCCTGCTCTATCTCAACGTTATCAACATCATCTGAGTTTTGCATTGGTACCGCTACTGCCTCATCCATATCCTCAAACTCAACGCAAAGTACTGCCTGCATCCAATTTAAACTCACTTTTGCCTGTTTGCCTTTTTCCTTTGCCGCCTCTTCGATACCGATTAAAAGCTCCTTTAAGATTTCTCTTGTCAAATAGCCTCCACGCCAATGAAATAAAAATGGCTTTTTCTTTTTGGCGGCCTGAGCTGCTCGCTTTTTAACTTCTTCCTGTTTTGTAAAAGAAAGTTTCTTTTCCAAATAGTAAAAATGGCTGCCATCAGTGCATGGAACATGGTCTGTCATGATTGGCTCATGATCACGGAAAATGGCATCATCACTTAGGTTAAAATAATCATGGCGCGTTAATGTTTTGCTCAAAGACAAATCGAATGTCGCATCCAGATGATAGTACGTCTTTCCGATCTTTACGATATTCCAAGCATGACGATATTTAATCTTCTTTTCAGGATTGGCCTCGGAAATTACGATGATGCACCAGATCCCGAGGGCATCGCACAAAACTTTGACTGACTTTGCAATGCCCTCACAGACACCGACACCGTGGCCGAGTGGGCCGATGATCTCATGCGAATATGGCTTTTTTAGTTTATCGTAGTGTATATTTTCACAGATAAAATCGTGAATATATAATTCTTTTTCAAGTTCTGTCTTTGTACTTACGACTCTTGCAAGTTTTTCTACTCGCGCACTCATCGCCTTTTGCTGCTGGCGAATTGTCTTTTTGTCAAATAAATACTCTGGCAAAATTTCAAGATTATCGGACTGTGGCCACTTGCGCAGCTTAAATGTCACTGCATAAAAAATCTCTGGGCAGTCGAGTCGTACCAGAAAGAAGATCATGCTAATTCGCGCAGGATCGGCATACGGCACAAGGAAATGATCCTCAAGTGCCGTTAATCCTGTTTTAATTGCATGATACACAGCCTGTTCCGACTTTATTAAATGTTGATAGTAAAATGGTTCCATTGCTGTTTATCCTTACTTATTTTTGTTGTGCCAACACCCACCTAAAATATTCCTTTGCAGCATCGGCTTCTGTTTGATTATATGTTGTTCCCAAATATTCGGCAACTGCCTTTGCTGTCTCCTCAAATAAATCAATCATCGTTTCTGTTGCTTGCTTTATTGCCTCATATTCACATGATGGTACTGTTGCAAGATAACGATTCCAAATTTCATGTGTCAAGTAACGATTCATATATTTATCTGATTTTCCTACGCTGACAGACCAATCGTTCTCTGCACCAATCTTCCAGCCAAGCATTACACTAAGGCACGGACGCACAACATCATAAAGCATGTCCATCGCATAAGTCAGCTCACCGCGAGCAAGACCTTTTCCGATATTATTTAAGCACCAATAAAACTCATTGCATTCACAGCTATATTTATCTGCGGTTGGCTTTTTTACGTAATGATCAGCATCCGTCTCCTCTGGAATATCACAATATCGTCCATCCTTATCTAACAGCACACGGCACAACCTGTCAGCACGAATATCCTTATCAGCATAGTCAAATGAACTCACATGAATGTCAAGACGATTTCCATCTGTAAAGATAGCAAGCCAGCCAAATGTATCCTGCGGTGTATACTCTTTTTCTAACAGCAAATCCATGTATTCCGGCATTTGCATATAAAGAACAGTTCCAAAATGATTGATCCAATCATGTTTTTCATAATAAGGCTTCGTATCAGTCACAACATATACCACATCATAATCCTGAAAACGATCCTTCGGTGCATTAGGATTAGTTCGTGAACCATTCAGATAAACGGCACGCACACGCTCATCATCTTTAGCAACCTGCAAAATCAAATGCATCATCTCTTCCTCGCTTCTCATTGCTGCTTCCATATTTTAATACCTCTCTTTCTTTATTTTAAACAGACTTTTTGCTAACATTTGTCGTTCTTTTTCCCACTTTGTGTAGTGTCATCATAGCAAATTTTTAAGGTTCTGGCAAGGTTCTTGCCAAAGCTTAAAGCGAATGATAGAATAAAAATTAAAATAAAACTAAGAAAGGACAAAATAATTCAATGGATAATCCAGTATACAAGCTATTAATTGTCGAGGATGATTTAGGCATCGCACAGGCTATTCAGACTCAGGCATCCATGTGGAATTTTGATGTTCGCATCGCTGAAAATTTTCGTGATGTCACTGGTGAAGTTACTTCATTTTCTCCGCATATCATTTTGCTCGACATCACACTTCCATTTTTTAATGGCTACCACTGGTGCAGCGAGATTAGAAAATTTTCACGTGTGCCAATTATTTTTATCTCTTCTGCCGCAGACAACATGAATATCATTATGGCTATGAATCTCGGTGCCGATGATTTTGTTGCAAAGCCATTTGATTTAAATGTACTTCTTGCAAAAATACAGGCACTTCTTCGCAGAAGCTATGATTTTGCACCGACCTCTAATGTGCTTGCACACCGCGGCGCACTGTTAGATTTAAATGATCACACGCTAAGTTTTAACGGCGAAGATATTCCATTAACTAAAAATGAATATCGCATTTTATCCTGTCTGATGGAACAAAAAGGAAAAGTTATCAGCCGTGAAAAGTTAATGGAACGGCTATGGGAGACAGATCAATTTGTGGATGAAAATACGCTTACAGTTAATATAAATCGTCTTCGAAAAAAGCTAGATAGTGCAGGGCTGATACATTTTATCACTACAAAATTTGGTGTCGGATACCTGATTGAAAGTTGAGGAATTTACGATGTCACTATTTTTTTCTTATTTAAAGCAGCAACTTAAATACATTCTGCTATTTTTGCTGTTTTCCATTACCTTTGCCATCACCTTTTTCTTTTATAACTTTCCATTGGAAGCGTTGACTTATCCAACACTTCTGTGTGTCTGTTTTGGGCTTTTCTTTTTCATATGGGATTTTTCAAAGACAAAGGCATTACACACAAGGCTGATGGAACTTTCCAATCTAACGGAACTTTCAGTTGATATGATTCGTGCGCTTCCACAGTCAGACTCGATTGAAAACACAGATTATCAGCTCTTGCTATCTGGTCTTGCCGAGCAAATATTGGAGCTGAAAACAGCACAGTCCACTCGCCTTACCGATATGATTGATTATTACACGGTGTGGGTTCATCAGATCAAGACACCAATCTCTTCCATGCGCCTGACGCTTCAAAACGAGGATTCTTTGCTAGCGCGCAAGCTTTCCTGTGACTTGTCGCACATTGAACAGTATGTAGAGATGGTGTTAGCATTTCTTCGTCTTGATTCCAATTCAAGCGATTATGTATTTAAAATGCACGAGCTTGATCCACTGCTTCGTCAATCAATTCGACGCTTTTCATCTGAATTTATTAACAGAAAGCTTATCCTTTCATACACACCTCCAAGTGATGAAAGCGGAACACTAAAAATGATTACTGATGACAAATGGTTTTGCTTTGTCATTGAGCAGCTTCTTTCAAATGCGCTCAAATACACACGAGCTGGAACGATTTCGATCTTCTTTTCGCAGCCGAAGGTGCTGTGCTTAAAAGATACTGGTATCGGCATTGCACCGCAGGATCTACCACGAATCTTTGAAAAGGGCTACACCGGTTGCAACGGGCGCACTGATAAAAAGGCAAGTGGTCTGGGACTCTACTTATGCAAACGAATTTGTAAAAATCTTGGTATCGGCATTTCTATCACCTCTGAGGTAGACAATGGAACCTGCGTATATCTTTCTCTTGATCAGTATCCACTAAAAGCTGAATAAAGCAAAAATCTTTATTTCTTACACTACTGTAAGTTTTGGGGCGGAAAATGTAAGCCAATTCAATGGCAATGCATTTTCCGTTTTGTTATACTATGCCTTGTAAGAAAGATTTACAGGAGGTACTTAATACCATGACAATACTTGAAGTAAATGGATTGAAAAAAATATATTCCACCCGCTTCGGCGGCAATAAGGTTGAGGCACTGAAGAATGTAAATTTCAGTGTAGAGCAGGGCGAGTATGTTGCTATTATGGGTGAATCTGGTTCAGGCAAAACAACACTTTTAAATATCCTTGCTGCTTTAGATAAACCAACTGAAGGCAATGTAATTTTAGATGGCAATAATCTGTCAAAATTGAAGGAATCTCAAATCTCAGCATTTCGCCGTGACAATCTCGGCTTTGTATTTCAGGATTTTAATCTGCTCGACACCTTCACACTTGAGGATAATATTTATCTTCCACTTGTACTTGCCGGAATGCCTTATAAAAAAATGCATGATCGTTTGGTGCCAATCGCAGAGCGTCTTGGTATCAACTCATTACTTAAAAAGTATCCATATGAGGTTTCAGGCGGACAAAAACAGCGTGCCGCAGCTGCCCGCGCATTAATTACAAATCCGAAGCTTATTTTGGCTGATGAACCAACTGGTGCACTCGATTCAAAGGCATCTGATGAGCTGCTTAGTTTATTTTCAGAGATTAACCGCACCGGACAGACAATTGTAATGGTAACGCATTCTGTCAAGGCAGCCAGCACTGCCGGACGTGTTTTATTTATTCGAGATGGTGAGGTTTTCCACCAAATTTACCGTGGAAATGATACTGATGAACAGCTGTATCAAAAAATTTCTGATACACTGACACTTCTTGCAACAGGAGGTGATCGCCGATGAAAACAGGATTTTATCCGAAGCTTGCCTTCGATGGCATCCGGAAAAATCGCAGGATGTATGTTCCATTTATTTGCACCTGTATTGGAATGGTGATGATGTTTTATATCATTTCTTATCTGCACTACAGTGATACAATTGCATCTATGAATGGCGGCCAGATCATGCGCTCTACGCTTAATTTGGGCAGCATTGTAGTAGGTATTTTTTCCTGTATTTTTCTGTTTTACACAAACTCCTTTTTAATCCGAAGACGAAAAAAGGAATTTGGTCTGTATCACATTCTTGGTATGGGAAAACGAAATATTGCACGCATTTTATTTTGGGAAACACTTCTGACAGCAGTGATTTCTCTTGTTCTCGGCATAGGTTTTGGCATTTTATTTTCGAAGCTTGCCGAACTTGCCATGGCACGTATGACACACGCTCAGATTATTTATTCCATGCATATTTCACCAGACTCTATTTCATTTACACTAACTGTATTTGGCTGCATTTTTATTCTGCTGTTTTTTAATGCGCTTCGTCAGGTTCATTTTTCAAATGCTATTACACTTGTCAAAAGTGAATCTGTCGGTGAAAAACCGCCAAAGGGAAATATCCTTTTAGGTCTTCTAGGTATGATTTGTTTAGCTGCTGCCTATTATCTTGCTGTAACAGTTGCAGATCCTGTATCAGCACTTGGCATGTTTTTTATAGCAGTTATTCTCGTAATCGTTGGCACCTACCTTATCATGATCGCTAGCTCTGTTTTATTCTGCAGGCTGCTTCAAAAAAATAAGCGCTACTATTACAAGGCAAATCATTTTGTGTCAATTTCTTCTATGGCTTACAGAATGAAAAGAAATGGCGCTGGACTGGCTTCCATCTGTATCCTTGCTACAATGGTTCTTGTTATGCTGTCCACTACTGTAAGCTTATACTTCGGTATGGATGATGTATTGTCAAATCGCTATCCTTATCAATTTAATACGACTGCGTCTTATAATTCCTTCGATACAATGTCTGATGAAAATACAGCATCAATTCGTAAGCTTGCATCAGATGCGATGGATAAATATGAATGTACACAATCCAATGTTTCCGATTATCGGTCTGCCTGTTTTTACGGCTATTTAATTGATAATGACTTTGTATGCGATACTCCGTTTGACAGCCATTCTGAAACAGCAAATTACCTTGAAGGCAAAATGTTTTACTTCGTTCCACTTTCAGATTACAACAAAATGATGGGCACGAATGAAACTCTTGCATCTGATGAAGCGCTGCTTTTTTCAACTCGGGACTCTGCTTATAATGAAAGTACTATTTCCTTTGAGCATGGCATGACATACACAATCAAAAAGCAAATCGACAAATTTAGACTCGACGGCAACTCAATGGCAAATATTTCTACTACATTTGTCTTAATCGTCCCAGACATTCATGCGGCAGTTGATGCCATTGCAGCATTGCCTGGTAATGAAAAGTCTGTTTACTTTTATTGGCACTATAACTTTGATACCAACTTAAATCGTGATGATCAGATTTTACTGGCAAATGATCTTTCATCCACTATTTCTGATTTTTTCACACAAAGCTATAAACAAAACACAGGAATTATGCGCTGCCAGTTTGAAAGCCGTGCTGCTAATTATGAAGAGTTTTTAGCAGACTTTGGAAGCTTATTTTATCTGGCAATCGTTTTAAGCATTGTTTTCTTAATTGCCGCTGTTTTGATTATTTATTACAAGCAGATTTCAGAAGGCTATGAGGATCAGGCACGTTTTGATATTATGCAAAAGGTAGGCATGACAAAGCGCGAAATTAAAAAGAGTATCAACTCCCAGCTTTTGACTGTATTTTTCCTTCCACTTGTCGGTGCCGGCATTCATCTGATTTTTGCCTTCCCGATGATTAGAAAAATACTGCTGCTGTTTAATTTAACAAATCTGCATCTATATACAATCGTTACGTTAATCAGCTTTGGAGCATTTGCGCTCTTCTACACAATTGTGTACCGCATCACATCAAACGCGTACTACCATATCGTGAGTGGTGCCTCCAGCGCTAAGGTTCGTTGATAAGCCACTATTTACAGCAAAGCCCTAAGGTGAATGGATTTCACGAGCCGGACAGCATATAGCTTGACTTTCTCGCTAGAAATGTGTATTCTCTTCTTAAATTAATGTAAGAAAGGAAGGAAAATTTTATGGGTTGCCTTGGAAATATTATATGGATGCTCTGCGGAGGTCTTGTCAGTGCACTAGGATATTTAATTGCCGGATGTATTTGGTGCATAACCATTGTGGGAATCCCGGTTGGCATGCAATGCTTTAAGTTAGCCGGCCTGGCACTTTTTCCGTTTGGAAAGGATGTTACATACGGTGGTGAACTTGGAAGCTTTTTACTAAATATCATCTGGGCCGTTTTCTTCGGCATTCCGATCGCACTTCATTCTCTGTTATGGGGCTGCATCATGTGCATTACAATAATTGGAATTCCATTTGGCCTCCAGCATTTTAAGATGGCAAAGCTTGCACTGATGCCTTTTGGAACAGTTGTTTATTAATTTTTTGAAAGAACCATGATTGATCAAGGCAATTTTATCATGGTTCTTTTTTGACTTTTCTCATTATTTAACATTATTTTTATACTTTTTAATTATAAATATTGTACAGTTTTTAATCTTTACTTTCTATTTTTCTAAGAGTATAATGTAGCCGAAATAAAAAAGAAAGGACTGTATCAGAAATGGCAGAAAAAACAATTTTTCCAAGAGAAGAAAAATCAGAAGCATTATTTAAAAAGATTTTATCAGATCCCTGGGCCTGTGAAAAGCTTCAGGAAACTTTCTGTAAATACCTTTTTTGCAGTGAAGATGAGGCTACACCACTCTCTGCACACGATTTTACGCAAGCATTATTCAACGCATATGACAACAGAGATCTGTCAGCTTTTCTAATGGCAATTTGTCAGCATTCACTGTTTGACCTTTTAAGGAATTCCTATTTAATCCCATTTCGCTTTAACGCAGATGGCAAACAAAATCCAGTAATAATGACAGATGACAATGGCAACCTGCTCCCTGAATATAAAAAAGCATTCCACCAAAAAGAATATGAACATTTTCGTGAAGTTTATAACACTCTCCCAAATAAGAAAAATCTCTATCTGGCAAAAGCTTACTGCTACACACATTCGTATGACCCGGAAATAAGCGCATCAACGCAGATTGTTCTTCAAGAGCATACAGGCATTCTTTTAATTCGTGAGCTTCCTGACACTGTAAAGCAGCAGGAAACAGAAGCTCAGGCTTACTGTGCTGTCTGGGATTTAATGACTGATCTGGAAAAAGAACTCCCAATGGCATTTGTCTTTTATGGACAGGACACGCTTACTGAACATGACAAACGCTATGATGAACTTGGTATTTTCCTTCCAAATTCACACTTCTTAAAGCATCTGGAAAAACACGTTCAAAGAGCCGAGGAAATCATTTATGCAACAAACTAATTTTACTGATATCATGGAAAAAAACCACATGGAAATTCCATGGCATGATTACACGCAAAATAATGGCAATATTTTGATCAACCAAGCCGGACTTATTGAAAAGGCATCTGTCATTGGCCGCGTTGGACTAATTATGCTATCCTGCGGAACTGGTGCTTGGCGCGTTCGTACTTCCATGAACAGGCTTTCAAAAAGTCTTGGTGTAACTTGTACGGTCGATGTCGGATTAATGTCGATTGAATTTAACTGCTTTGATGGAAAGGATTGTGTATCGCAGTCTTTAAGCATTGCCAACACAGGTGTCAATACTTCAAAGCTTTATCGAATGGAACAATTCGTTGACAGCTTTCCAAAAGAAGAGGTTCACTTAACTGGCGAAGAAATTCACAAGCGTCTTGATGAAATTGAACGAATTCATGCAATCTACTCTCCAGTTAAGCTCGGACTGGCAGCAGCTCTTGCATGCTGTGCATTCACTTTTCTTCTTGGCGGTGGACCTGTGGAAATGATTCTCGCCTTTCTCTGTGCAGGCATTGGAAATGTGATCCGAACAAAGTTGATTAAACATAACTTCACACTTTTCTTAAATATAGCTGTATCCATTTCCTGCTCTTGTCTGCTTTACAGTATACTGTTAAATCTTGCGGAGATTCTTTTCCACGTCTCTGCACTCCATGAAGCCGGTTATATTTGCTCAATTTTATTTATCATTCCAGGTTTTCCGTTTATTACAAGTGGAATTGACCTTTCAAAATTAGATTTGCGCTCTGGTCTTGAACGACTAAGCTATTCGATTATCATTGTACTAGTTGCTACGATGACTGCATGGATTATGGCATTGCTGCTGCACCTGCAGCCGTTAAATTTTACAGCTCTTAATCTTGACCCAATACTTCTTTTAATTTTACGATTACTCACAAGCTTTTGCGGTGTTTTTGGGTTTTCCATCATGTTTAACAGCCCCGTTAAAATGGCTGCTATCGCTGCTGTAATGGGTGCACTCTCTAACACTCTTCGTCTTGAACTTGTTGATCTGACTGGCATGCCAACTACCGCTGCCGCTTTCATAGGTGCTTTAACAGCCGGGCTGCTTGCTTCTCTTATCAAAAACTACAATGGTTATCCTCGTATATCACTGACCGTTCCTTCCATTGTCATCATGGTTCCTGGGCTTTACTTATATCGTGCTTTTTACAATTTGGGAACCATGTCTCTAGTCGATGCATTTTCATGGGGTGCTGCAGCGATTATGATTATAATTGCTCTTCCTCTCGGATTAATTTTTGCAAGAATTTTTACTGACCGCACTTTCCGATACTGTTCATGATTCATTTCTTTTTTTACCTATTGCACAAGAAAAAGACAGAACCGACAATCATAGATTGATACCGGCTCTGTCTTTTACATTTATCGAAGAATGATATAAACCGCATAAACTAAATACATTGCTACCATTGCGATTCCTTCTTTTCTGCTGATCTTTTTCTTTGTCGCTGCAAAAATCCATACAACAACTGAGAATGCTACTAAAATGATAATATCAATCACATTTTCGCGAATCAGGCTGACTGGATTGATTGCAGATGCAATTCCAAGGACCATCAAAATATTAAAAATATTTGATCCGACTGCATTTCCTACTGCCATATCAACCTCGTTTTTGCGCGCTGCTACAACAGATGTAACCAGCTCTGGAAGTGATGTTCCAATAGAAACAATAGTAAGTCCTACAAGCGTCTGACTCATTCCAAGATCAATTGCAATGCGGCTTGCCGTATCTACAGTCAAATCTCCGCCAATTGCAATTGCAATTGCACCGCCAACGATATAAATGATGCTCTTAGGATATGACATTACCTTTAACTCTTCTGCGTCAAATTCGTCATTTGCTTCGACTTCTTTTCCCTCTGCTCTTGCCTTCATCGCACTTTTTATCATCAGTCCAATATAGCCTGCGAAAAGGATAAGAAAAAGGATTCCATCAAAATGGCCGAGCGTCATGCCAGATGCATCACCGACTGCAATCATTCCAAAACCAAGCAGCAATAATGCGCAGATAATTGAAAACGGAATATCGCGCGTTACTGTCTCTCTTTGAACATAAATTGTAGAAAGAATAGAACAGACACCGATAACAAACATCAAATTGAAAATATTTGATCCGACTACATTACTGATGGCAAGTGTATTGTTATCTACTAAAGATGCAGTTACACTGACAGCTGTTTCAGGAAGTGATGTTCCCATTGCTACAATTGTTAATCCGATAATAATGGACGGCACTGCCAGCTTCTTTGCTACGCTTGAGCTTCCCTCCACAAAAAAATCCGCTCCTTTTACCAAAAGTGCAAATCCTACTACAAGAAGCAGAATTACAACGAAAAGCGGTGCACTGTTGATGAAATCACCCATCATTTCCTCCTTTTTTATTCCGCAGGATCCACTATTAACAATTAAAAAAGACCCATGTATGCGTACACTAAAAAAACGCATACATGAGTCTCATTCTTTAAGATTTGCCAGGCAAAAGCCGGGGTTGTTGACAAACCACGATTATCGCGAACTACTCCCTCACGGAATATTATTTTGTTTTTTTTGCTAACTAATTTGTTAACGCAGAATACTATACCATATACACCAAAGGAAAGTCAATCACAAATTTTAGCCATTTACCTTCGGGCTTGCCTCAATATTGGCTTATCCGTAAACTGTAACGTTAATTCCAGCCATCCGGCAGATATTTCTTTGTGTTTGCAATCATCGTGCGAAGCAGCTTGTCAGCATCATCTTTGCTGCAGGTAACAAGCGGATCACGGCGAAATGCACGAAGCGTGATATCGTAATCACATGTAAGTGCAGCCTTTAAGACATCCTCGTGGTTCATAACATGCGGAAGCATCAGCTGTCTGATATCTTCTGTCAGATTTCCTGCAAATATAGGTGCGATGCTATCTCTTGAGAATACGGCATTTGTCTCTACTACTGCAGATGCTGGAAGATTTGGAATCTGACCTGCAGTATTTGGAATATTGACATTGCTGATCATGCGTGTCAGTCCGCACAGTGCCTTGATTAATAAAATACCTTCCTCGCCTGATGGAATTAATTCAACCTTTTCCTCACCAGATACAAGCTTTTTACTTTTTTCAAGACGCTTCTTTAAATCTTCTTTTCTCCATGCAACAGTTGTCAAACCAAACTTCCATGAAGCGACAGTTTCTGGATCTTTTAAATAAATCGGAGGCATAAACTCTGCCAGATGACGATCTCCTGCTGCTGCAATCCAGCCATATTTCTTGAACAAATCAAATTTTACGCGATGTGCACAGGAAAATGTTGAGTTCATCCAATTTTTATCTTTCTCCTCAAAACCTTCCTCAAAGTGCTTTTCTATAAAGTTGCGATATACTGGGAACAAATCAATTCCTTTATAGGATGCACTATCAAACCATGTAAAATGATTAAGACCAAGTACATTTACTATAATTTCATCTCGTTTGATATCAGCAATGCCAAGCTCACGCTCTGCAATTTGTGCCAGAAGTTTTTGTGTTCCAAATACTTCGTGGCAGCAGCCAAATGCTTTGATCTGCGGAAATACGTGGTATAGGGTCTTTACACATAATGACATCGGGTTAGTATAGTTGATAACCCATGCCCGTGACGCATAATCGCGAATTGCCTCTGCGATTGTAACAAACATAGGTATTGTTCGCAGTGCACGCACCATTCCGCCAGGACCTGCTGTATCACCGACAGACTGATAGATACCATATTTTTCTGGCTCATGCACATCAGACTCCATCTCATCAAATGTACCTGGAAGAATTGAAATCACAACAAAATCACTGCCTGTCAACGCCTCTTTTAGTGTATCCGCCACAATATACTTCCACTTGCCTACTGCCTCTTCTCTTTCGGATATACCATTTCCGATAATCTCATTTGCCTTTGCCGCTTCCTTGTCAATATCGTACAAAACGATTGTGCCGCCAAGTGCTGGTTCTAATGCCAAATCGCGCATAAATGTCCATGCCCATCCTCGTGAGCCGCCTCCAATATAGGCGATACGCAGATCCTTTACTGCATTATCCTTGTAAGTCATAGTTTTCCTTCCTTTCTGTCATCATTTTCTTTCTAATATGAATACAATACGGTGCCTGCCAGCAAAGCATAGCTATCCATCCTGCAATACACGCAAATCCGACACCTACTAGTCCGATTCGCGGTACAAGTAAAAATGTAAAAATGACGCGAAATGTAATCTGGGTGAGCGTTCCATAAAGCGTCATCTTTATTTTTCCGACACCGCGCAAAAATCCCTGATGGGCGTTTGTAACACCTGGAAGCCAATAGAAAAATGCCATTACGGCAAAGTAACGGCTTCCCTCTGAAAGCATCTGTTTGGAATCCCCGAACAATCCAATCAGCTGATTATCAAATAAAAGAAGCACTACACATATAAATACAGCATAGCAAATCTCTAGCATAATGCCGCTTCTAAAACCATCTTTAATTCGCCTTGGCTTTTTTGCACCATCATTTTGTGCTGTAAATGTCATCATTGCATTTGAAATACTTCTTCCCGGTACAAGTGCAAAATCTTCTATTTTACCGACTGCATTAAATGCTGCCATTGCACCAACACCAAGCGTATTGATTGCACCCTGAATCAAAAGCTTTCCAAGTGGCTGACTGCACTGCTGAAGTGACGACATACCACCATACTGTACTGTCATCCATATCAACCGCTTGTCTAACTGAAAATGCTCTTTCTTTAGATGAAGCATTGGTACGCGAAAATAAACATAAATTACACAAAGCACTGCTGACACTGCCTCTGCAATCACTGTTGCCAAACCAGCACCAGCTACACCCATATGAAGCCCTGCCACAAACAACACATCTAAAGCTCCGTTTAAGACAGATGACAGTACCAGAAAATAAACTGGTGTTTTTGCATCTCCGACACTTCGAAGCGATGCCGCATAAATATTGTATAGGCAGGTAAATGGCATTCCAATAAAGATAATATGCAGATAACTTTCTGCAAGCGGTAATATATCAGTCGGAGTCTGCATCAGCTTTAATATTCCTTCGGAAGCAATCAGACCTCCCACAAGGATAACTGCTGACATCCCCATCACAAGAAGAAGTGTCATTCCTACCTCGTGCTTTAATTCTTCCGTTTTTCCTGCACCAAAGCAATTACTCATAATTACGGATGCACCAATACATAGTCCTGTGACACCAAGAATCAGTAAATTCATGACTGGGTCTGAGGTGCCTACCGCCGCAAGAGCATCCTGCCCGGCAAACTGTCCCACCACAATCGAATCTACCATGTTGTATGTCAGCTGAAATAAATTTCCCCATATCAGCGGTATTGCAAATGCAATTAGCTGCTTCCATATTGTTCCTTTTGTCAAATCCTTAGTTGTTGTTTTCATTGATTTCTCCACCTACTGTAAAACCCGCTCAAATCGTTCAATCTTACAGCTATGCTCTTTTGTTTTTTTATCATAATTTATACCGATCAAAAGAATCTGCCCAGTATATTGCAAAAGTGACTGCGGATATTGTTTTTCCTTTATCTGGTTGAGAGCAGTCTGTACGTTTTTATTCCATTTCAGTTCTGTTACTAACGCTGGATACTCATTTGCATATTCTTTTTTGGGAATAAATACAAAGTCAGAGAAACCACGTCCAGTTGGCAATTCCCGTATTGGCTTAAAATAATATTGCATTGCACTTAAATAGGCTATTGATAAAACGCAGCTCAGCGAATTTTCATTGTTATACTGTATTGCAGACACGTATTCGGTATGAATTTTTTCAATTTTTTCTGCTGTCGCTTCCTCATCCATATCAAGCGTTGCATCTAATAATTCTTCTGAATCCTGCAAAAAAAGATTTAATTCACTCCATTTTTTTCTTCGGACTGCGAACAGCAATTCCTGACGAATTTCCTCATTTGGAATATAGGCATACTGCATGTTCTGATTGTACGCAAGATAGCCAAGATGCACCAGAAGAGTCAGCACATCATCTTTATCTACAAAATTAACCATATCGTTCTGGAATGAATTCACATTAATCTGCGTAGTCGAACCTGACAGCATTTCTATCACTGCAGTCTTTAAACCATCAAAATTCATATTGATAAATGGTACAATTGACTCATATGTTCCTGTCTGTGACCAATAGCTTTGAAAGCTTTTATTTATCATTGCATTGACTACTGCATTCGGATTATACACATGATAGTCTCCTAATTCATATCCATCGTACCATCGTTTTACCTCACGAAAATCCACACCAAACTGCTCGCATAATTTTCCTACTTCTTCCTCGGTAAAACCGATGTATCTTGCAAGTACACCAGGCGTAATCATTGTAAACTGCATGAAATTATTGAGAGCAGATTGTGTTTTTAGCTTTTTGATTGGCAATATTCCGGTCAGATATGCTAGTGCAATAAACTTAGTAGGTTCGCTGCCCTTGAACATTCCGCGCAAAAAATTAATATAATCCTGCAAAACAGCTTCATTAGCAGCCTCATCTCTAATCAGAACATCCCACTCATCAATTATTACAATAAATTTCACACCTGTCTGTGCATTGATACAAGACATTGCCCCATATGCAGTACGAATACCGTCTAGTAAAATCTGCGGATATATCTCTTTTAATTCCTCAATCACATGATAATTCAGATATGATACGGTCTGTTCTGCCGAACCAGCATCCATCATGCACCATTGTATATCCAGATAAATCACATCATATTGATTCAAATATTTTTTGTAAGAATCACTCTTTGCAATTTCATATGATGCAAATATAGAATCAGAATCACAGCCTCTGCTATAATATGCGCAAAGCATATCAGCAGTAATGGATTTACCAAACCGCCTTGGCCTGCTGCTGCAAATCAAAGCCTGTTTTGTATTGATCACACTGTTTGTGTATGCCAAAAGACCTGTTTTATCCACATAAATCTGCGAGTTTACTGCCACCTCAAATGCAGTATTTCCCGGATTAACAAACCTTCTCATGCTGCGCACCACCTTTCTTAAAAAACGTAATATCCCGTTTTTTATTTTTGAAACCTTTATCTGAGATCATTTCTCATATTTTGCCATGTGATTTTATTTTATCAAATTTTGACTGACTCGGCAATACAAAAACGGGCAGCTTTACGCCGCCCGAATTTTATCTTTGTTGTTTATATTATTTAACAGCCAATTGATTACTCTTAAACTTTAATAGCGCTATTTAATCTTCCTCAAACCGAAGCTGATCAAAATGTTCTATTATCCACCAAGTCATCTTCTTATTAATTTCATATAATTCCTGATACTGTTCTTTTTTTGAAAACCAAATCGTACACACAAGCTGATTTGCCAAAACTACATATGGAGCAGCCTTCCACTCTGTCTTTGTTAACTTTGCAACGCTGTCATATCCGTACAAAATATTTTTATAGATTTTGCACCACTTCTGCAACTTCTGATCATTACTCGCCTCAAAACTCTCTGATAAAATGGCTGTTGCTGCATAGCATGGATCGTAGATGCGAATATTTCTTTCTGCCAGATCAAAATCCAAAATACCCCACTGCTTGTCTGTCATGAGAATATTTGATGGATTTGGATCGCGGTGGATAATCTGACGCGGAAGTTCATCATCACCACGATTAAATAACCCTTTTAATTCATTTAATTTTTTTTGAAGAAACAGCGCGTGCTCTGGAAAAAGCTCTTTTCCCTTTGGCAAAATCCATTCTGAAATATCATTTGACAAATTGATTTCTTTTGCCTGCATCTGAACATCTTTTAACAAAATCGACAGCTGCCCTAAAATTTCTCCGATAAATCGTACCTTGCTTTCCTCATTTGTTGTAGTAGCATCTGTATAAAAAGACTGTGCCGTCACTGCTTTTCCTTTTATACGCCTTGTCAAATAAAAATAAATTCCACTGTCAAATACATACTCTTCCCCTGAATTTGTTTTTACTGGCACTGCTGTCAACAAACCAACATTTTCTAATGCCTTTGCCAGATTGATATGATTTTGCATCTCATCAAAATCAGAAGTGAATTTTAAAACAAAATCGTCTCCAATAAAAAATGCATTCTCACACCGCTCACCATTTCCTTCATAAAAAATATCTGAAACCAGTTCTTTTTCCAATCCCCAATGCTTTACAATCTCACTTACCTTTTTATGTGTCATCATACAATGCTTCCTTTCCGCTAACTTAATAGGATGCGGTTTTTTTGCCCGCCCCGACGCAATATATTCCGCAGGAGTGCAGGAAAACTCCCGGACAAATGCCTTGTAAAAACCTGCATATGTCAGAAATCCATATTTCAATGCAATATCAATTTTCTTCTCGCCCTGACTCATTTCATAAATTCCATGTAAGAGACGTCGTCTTATAATATACTGCATGACTGGCATTTTGACTTCTTTCTGGAATATATGGTAATAATAAAATAATGAATAACCTGCCTTTTTTGCCAGCTCATTCACACTGATTTCTGATGCCAGTTCTGCCTCAATCTTATCCAGACTTTGCTGAATACATGATCTGTTTTCCATGATGTCCTCCTGTTTTTCTTCTTTTTGCAGCTGCACTTGCATTTTAACATATGATTCCGTAAAAGCATTTCCTGTGTTACGAATATTTTAATCAATATTTTTTCAATTTTCATATTGATATTTTTTTATAATATAGATATAATAAAAGTAGGATATTCCCTACTTTTCCTATTTTTAAGGAGGTTTTATTATGATTGCTAATACATTTATTGATAATGCAAAAGTTATGTCAAAAGGACAAGTAACCATTCCAAAGGATGTTCGTGAAATTCTCGGAATCTCTAGTGGAGATCGCATTACATTTGTTGTTGAAAATGGCAATGTCCGACTCATCAATTCTGCTGTATATGCTATGCAGTTACTCCAGGCACAGATGGCAAATGAAGCTGAAAATACTGGATTAACATCCGATGAGGCTATTATGGATTTAGTAAAAGAAGTCCGCGCAGAAAGTGAGGAATAATGAAAGTTCTCATGAATTAAAAAAGTCATACTTAAAATTTTTATAAAAAACAGCATCTGATCGTTATTCACTTAATTTCAATCAGATGCTGTTCCTCTATTATTACTGCATTATTATTCGATTATTCCTCTCCCATAAAGATTGATGCAAGTGGTGAATCCTTTGGAAGAATCAATGTCTTATCGCTTCCGCTCATGGCTGTCTTTGCTGCCTCTAATGCACGGTCAAATTCATAAAACTCTGCTCGCTCTGGCGTGTTATACGCATCTCCTAAAATACGCATGTACTCGCTTTCGCCCTCTGCTATTGTGTTTGCTGCCTCTGCCTTTGCATCTGAAAGCATAATTGAAATCTCTTTGTCTGTGCTGTTTCTGATTTTCTTTGCCTCTGAATCACCTTCTGCCTGATAGCTTGCAGCGATCTGATTACGCTCTGAAATCATACGCTCGTATACGGCTGCCTTGTTGTCCTCTGGCAGATCAAGCTGTTTGATCTCTGCCATTAAAATCTTTACGCCATAGGAGTCCATTGAATTTCCGACCTTGCTCATAATAAGTTCCTTTAATTCGCCGTCTCTTGCAGCAATGACTTCATTTTGCGTCAGGGTGCTGATTGCATTTTTTGTTGCGTTAAATACAGCAGCATCAATACGGCCTTCAGCGTTACTTACAGAACGATTTAATGTCTTTGAAAACAATATAGGATCACTGATCTGCCATAATACATAGCTGTCTGCAATCATTGTTTTCTTATCCTTTGTGATGACATCCGACGCTGCCATATCATACAAAAGAATTTCCTTTGGAAGTGTCTGTTCGCTGTCTAAAAACGGAACCTTGAAGCTTAATCCAGCCTCTGTTTTAATACTGTTAATTTTTCCAAATCTCATAATTAATGTATATTCATTTTCCTTTGTCACTACAAGTGATGACAGCCCGCAAATGACTGCCACAAAAGCTGCGACTCCTATTACAATTCGTTTTGTTGTCTTTTTCATGTAACGTTTCCTCTCTTTTTTACTTACTTGTTGAGCTGCTGTCTGCTGGAGACGCACTGCTCTGTACGTTTTGTTCGCTCACAGAATTTAATTGCTCATGAAGCATTGTTGTCGTGGAATCTGTTCCATCAATAATCACGCGAAGCTGCGGCAGGATACCCTCCATTGCCTCGTAGAACATTCTCTTTTTAGTAACTTCTGGATTTTTCTCATATTCCTCAAACTTAGCATTAAACATAGCTACCTGCGCATTTGCCTCATTGATTCGCTCCTGCTTTGTTGCTTCTGCTTCCTGTAAAATCTGATCGGCATCGGCCTCCGCTATTGGCAGCTTTTCATTTCGATACTTATTTGCATTGTTTATGCTTGTTTCTTTTCCCTGCTTTGCCGTCTCAACTGCCTTAAATGCCTCCATGACTTCTGCTGTCGGCGGCTCTGAATCCTGAATGGAAATATTCACAAGCTGCAGACCAACATTATAAAGGTCAAGCTGCTCAGTAATCATTTCCTTAATTCTTGACTGAATCTCGCCCTTTCCTGTTGTCAAAACAGAATCTACATCATAATTGCTGATTGCGGCGCGAATACAGCTTTGCGCAATGTTCTGCAAAATAAGATCTGGATCTTTCGATGCATATACGGCCTTTACCGGATCAGATACACGATACTCAAGATAAAAGTCCACATCAACGAAATTAAAATCAGATGTAATCATAATAGATTCATCTGCAACCACATCATTGTTATTGTCGTAACCGATACGCAGACTCTGGATCGTCGTGTTCACCTTCGTTACATGCTGCACAAATGGAATCTTAAAATGAAGTCCCGGATCAGTAACTGCATGGCTGACACCAAATGTCGTCACAACTGCCTGCTCCTGTTCATTAATCGTATAAGTCGCATTTCCTGCACCCGCTGCACAGACAATGACAACTGCCGCTGCCACTCCTGCAATCGCTCCTTTTTTCTTTTTGCTCATTTTGTTTTCTCCTTTTCTTCTGGACCTTGGTATGTATAACATAAAGGGTTTGATAATAAAAAAAGACCCTTACTGCATGGCAAATACACACATGCAGTAAAAGTCTTGCTATTCATATCTGCGGATCTTATGATCGTCCTGACGCCTGATATTATACCCGGGTACCAGCTACTCCCCTTTACTTGTATCGTAGTATAGCAAATTGTTAATTCTTTGTCAAGTGATATATACTTTCTAATCTGGCGGCACAGTATCAAAAATATCGTTAAAATAGTATAAAAACAATTCAAACTTGCGTATACTCAAAAGCAATAAAAGCTTTTAGGCAATCACAATAATTGAAATTAGGAGGTACTCAAATTTGAAACTTCACGTAAATCCAAAGAGACTTGTAGGACAACGCAATCCAATGCTGTATGGTCATTTTATTGAGCATTTTCATCGTCAAATTTACGATGGTATTTATGATCCAGAAAATTCATTATCCGATGAGGATGGCTTTCGAACTGATATTATCGACGCAATGAAAAAGATCAAAGTTCCGATTCTTCGATGGCCAGGTGGCTGTTTTGTATCTTCATATCATTGGAAGGACGCTGTAGGAAAAAACAGACAGCCATTTTTCGATAAAGCATGGCGTGTAGAAGATCCCAACACTTTTGGGACAGATGAATATATTAAAATGTGCAGAAAGATTGGTTGCGAACCATATATTTGCACAAATGCAGGCACTGGAACAGCGGAGGAGATGAGCGACTGGGTAGAATACTGCAATCTGGAAACAGAAGGAAAATACGCAAAATGGCGAATCGCAAATGGTCATGAAAAACCTTATAACGTCAAATATTGGAGTATCGGAAACGAAAACTATGGAAATTGGGAAATTGGTGCTAAAAGTTCCGATGAATGGTGGCGTTTGGTCAAAGAAGCAGCAAAAATGATTCTTCATGTATCTCCGACTGTCGAATTATCAGCAGCAGCACTTTCTGATATTGATTGGACACTAAATTTACTCAAAAACTGTGGTTCTTACTTAAAATGGGTATCACTCCATGGCTATTGGGATATGGTTCCTGAAAAAAATGAACTGGCAAATTATACTCAATGTATGGCTTACACAGATCAGGTAGACCGTGCTGTAAAAGATGTTCGAGGACTGCTCACCGCTCTTCATCTAGAAAAAAATATTAAAATTGCATTCGATGAGTGGAACTTGCGAAGCTGGCATCATCCAAATGTGCATACAATTCAGCAAGGAATCGACAAAGACAGCTATGTAACACCTAGAAATAAAAATGACGATAATTCCTCTTATACCATGGCAGATGCAGTTTTCACAGCATGCTTTTTAAATGCGATGAACCGAAATTGCGATATTGTCGGTATGGCAAATTTTGCTCCCATTTTAAACACCAGAGGCTGCATTTACAGCTACAAAGACGGCATTGTGCTAAGAAGCACTTACCATGTATTCGACTTATATGTAAACTATATGGGAGATCTTGTTTTAGATGACTGGCAAGAAGGCGAACACCCAAAGCTTACCGTAACCGCAAAAAACGGAAAACAAGTGACAACCGAGCTTCTTGATATTGTCGCTACACAGCATTCTGAAAATGGAATGATCTCAGTCTCTATTGTAAACAAAGATCCTGAACATGCCCAAACACTCTCAATCTGTTTCGATGAAATGAATCTGTCGTTCTGCCAAGTACAGGAACATCGAATTACCGGAACAGATGTAGACTCCTATAACGATATCAATCACAATGAAGTCATGATTGAAACACTTCCTGCAAAAGAAATTCAAGGAACCTATGAAGCAGTATTGCCTGCACATTCTATCAATGTAATTGATTTTAAATTTTAAACATAGAAAGAGTCACTTTAGCTGCCACATTTGCTCTAATACAATCTTGTCAGCCAAAGTGACTCTCACGAAATTCTTTTGGCGTCATTCCTGTTTCTTCTTTGAAACATTTAGTAAAAAAACTTTGGTTTGAAAATGATAGATATTCTGATATTTCCTGCAATTTATAATTTGAATACTGCAAAAGTTCTTTTGCCTGCCGTATTCTCTCCCTGCGAATATAAATCTCTAAAGAACACCCCTCATATTGTTTAAATAACCTGCAAAGATAATCTCCATTTACACCTACAGCCTCATATACTTCGAACATTTTTACATTATGAAGATGCTTATAAATATAGTCCTTCGCATTTTCTACGTAACGATTCTTATGAAGTGTTTTTTTCAATAAAGATACTTGTCGTGCAAATTCTTCTTCATATTCACCAATTTTTTTCCGAATAATCCTTTCATCAACATAATTTTCAATTTCACAAATATAATTATCCGCCATAGTAAACGCTAATTCTGGATTTAATCCACCACGAATTGCCGCCCTTGAAGCCAATGTAATTACAATGATTGCCATATTCTTTGCATTCCTAAGATCATCGCTTGCTACTCGCCCAAGTTGCCCTTCAAACTTTTCCTTCTGACAGTTACGCAGTTTACCGATATCTCCCTTTTCAATACTAGATAGCTTCCTCTGTTCATGATCATATGGATTATGTGGAATTTCAGTTTCCTGCATATCAAATATTTGATTCGTAATCTTTTGATTTATCGAACTAACGGTTTCTTCCTCTCTCATGATCTCCTCTTTCTTCATTTTTGCAAGCCTGCTGCTTATCTTATATTCTTTTCTTAATCTTATCTTACTCTCCTCAAAAAAACAACAGGAAAATTCGTGAACGTAGCCTTGTTCATCACTTACTCTTAAACAAATAAAAAGCAGCAGTTTCTTGCTAACTGCCGCCTTTTATTTGTTTAGGTTAACTATTAAAACTTAATTTCGTCTGCAAGATCAATTATATTTCAAGCTCTTGATTATTCAAACACTTATTCAAACACTTTCTTTATACTGCTATAATGCAAAAAAATTCCCTGTTTGTCTAGTTCCTTGATCTCATCTAGTGTCGCTAAGCGGTACCCCATTGTCTCTTCTTCCTGAAGCTTTAAATCGCTCTCGTTAAAATCAAGTTCAAAACGGTACACATCGACAAAATAATTATCGCCTTCGTCCGGGTTGTCACGGCGATATGTAAAACGATAGCCATCAGGGCAATTGGACACATCAAGACCTGTCTCTTCACGGATTTCTCTTACAACTGCCACTTTGGAATCCTCGCCTGCCTGTACAGCACCGCCGGAAACTTCCCACCATCCTGGGGCCCAAGCCTTTGTCATGACTCTTCTTGTAATTAAGAAGCGTCCGTCTGGGCGATGAATGACACCGAGCACGGTCAGATGATACTCACCGTTTTTTAAATTCCAGTCATTTCTCTTCATTGTGCGTCCGGTTTGTTTTTTGTCTGAATCGTAAATATCCCAAAGTTCCATCTTATTGTGTTCTCCTCATCTAACCTTTTTTGTACAGCAATATCTCAAATGTCTTCTGCTTCATAAGCTGATACTGTCTGCTGCTCTAGTTAAGCTGTCCATAAAAACCACAATTATGCCTTCCGTGTTCTTTTATGTAGTACAGTGCCGCATCTGCATCATTAGAAATTGAACCCTTTGGATTTTTTCTGTCTGAAAATGCCACACCAACACTTAAAGACACTGCCGGAAGACCATCTGTTGGATTGCTCAATTCCTCGTTTGCTTCCTCAATCTTCTTTTTGATCGTGCAGCGTTTATCACTTGCTGAATTGACCATGATTACTGCAAATTCATCTCCGCCGATTCTGCATACGTAATCAATATTTCGAAATTGTTTTTTTAAGACAGATGCTACCTTTCTTAAAATCTGATCACCTATTCCATGACCAAAAGTATCATTTACCTCTTTGAATACATCCACATCTACAAGAATCAGTGCAAATGGACTCTCACCAGTTTCGTAAATATGAATAAGCTTGTCAAAGGAACCTCTGTTTAACAGATCTGTCAGCGGATCATGCTCTGCCTCATGGCGAATCAGCTTTTCTGTCTCCTTATTCGCTACATAAATTTCATTATACGTGACAGCAAGATTTTGCAGTTCAACAGCCCCTATTACCGGCAAGATTTCACCAAGCTTGATGCTTTCATCGTAACTGATAAGCGGCTTTACAATCAGCAGGTGAGTCATTACATATGAGCCTATCATAAGAATCACCATTAAAACAATTCCGATTTGTAATTTTGAGTACATGCTGGAAAAAATCGTCATAGCTTTTCCCTGATAATGTCTTGTCTGGCGAATCAATTTTGCTTCACAGTTTGTCACTTCCTCGGCGATTATATCTTTCATTTCCTGATACGATTCCTCAGTGACAAGATACTGTGCCTTTTTTATTTTCTCATCGTCAGACAATTCTTCATCCTCTTTGGAAAGTTCTACTGCCTTGATTTCGTCCGGCCAGCTGCTTGGCAAGACATCATTTGCCTCACAGACAAGACGCATGGCATAGTACTCTGTCGTCATGAGTTCTAGTGAAGTGTCAAGCGCAGCTTTTAATGATGAAAAGGATGCAGTTTTGTCAAAATATGTTTTAAATGTATCAAGTGCATTTTCCCGGCTCTTAACCTGATTGGTCTCAACAAAATATGCGTCCATATATGATGTGTCGCCTGTCATGACATACATTCTTACCTGTTGGGTAAGATAATCAGCGCCTTTTTCAAGCTGCTGCGCTGCTTTTTCGCCTTGAATGTACTGCTCTGTTGACTCATTCATTGCAAAAAACTCATTCTCGCCCTGTATTATAAGAAAGACAAATGCCAGTGCCAAAAACAGTGTAATCCAAATCCCAAAGCGGCTCACTTTTCGTATCTCAATTTTCCTTTTTGCCCCCATACCTGCTCCTTTCAACATTTTTATACGCATTCTGCATCATTTTATTTTTACATGTTGCATTGTATGCAGCAGCAAAAAGGATATACAGACTGTCACACAAATCATAATACGTAACTATTCAGAACCCCATTCGCAAAATCGCATCTTCGATGCTTCTATTTTGCTCATGTGGTTACCTCGCCATATAAAATTGCTATTCTGTCTGAATGCAAGCATTCACAGAAAGCAATTTTGCATGGCTCTGAATAGTTACCATAATACCATGATTTTCTGTCAAATTCAATATTCACACTTGAAAACCATTGCACCGGAGGGCTTTCGTAAAATACCCCGTTAACTGTAACTTAGATTTAAGTATTGGTTTATCCGTTAACTGTAATTTTATACGTTCCCTTTGAGAAATCAACTTCTACGCATGTACCATCTGCGAATGTACTCTGTTGGCGAAGACCTGTTTTGTCGAGAATGCGGTGGCTGACTAACTCACTATAGGCTACGTGTTCATGAAGTGATGCTACTTGATCGCAACGTTTCTTTTGTTCTTCTTCTGTGAAATCGCTGCCTGCTCCAAATGCACCGTCTGTTCCATCGTAAGCACCATTTCTGTCAAAATATGGTGCGCCTCCGTTAATAAGTGCATAGAGCATGTAATCTTCGTTTTCATGCTTTTCCATCATCCACGGAATGATTACGCAGTCATGATATACAAGATTAAATAATGGCACTGGGATTCCCTGTTTTGGTTCTTCTGGACGGCGCATCATAAAATCATATGGCGCATAGTGGCAGAAAACAAGATTAGCGACTGACCAGTCTGCTACCTCCTCGGAACTTGACAGAATATTTTGTGACAGCAAATATGCAAAGCATCGGCTTCTAAATTCCAGACATTCCTTTCTTGTCATTTTGTGATGCGGCTCAAAGCATTCATCTGGCTCGTTGCATGTAAATACATCAAGATAAGCGCAGTCAAGCTTTATATCATGAGCTGCCAATTCCAAGAAATTTCTTTTTACATAATAAGGTGCCTGTGTTGCACAAAGATATGTCTGATTACCGCCCGCCCAGTTTGCATGAGAAGGAATGGAGCCATCTTCAAGATGAATGGCTGATGATTCATCATAAGTACTGGCACGGAAATAATAATCACGATACTGATCATGGATTCCAAAAACATAACCGCATTCATGAATTGTATCACAAAGCTCCTTCATGCCTTCCCAGCCGCCTGCTTCAATACATGCCGGAAGATAATCTGGATGCTCGTTGTCATAGCCTGGATCTCCCCAGCCATCTAAATGAAGATAAAGCTTCTTAATTCCAAGTTTTTCATAGCAGTGACGAATCTGCTTAGTGCGCACTGCAAAAGGTGTTAAATGATTGTTTTTCTCTGGCGCTTCTGGATCAAAAAAGCGGGACTCTGGCTGAACAAGTGTCTTAATACCTGCATGAACAAACATGCTTCCTACTAATTTCTCGACATCAGCACGCGCTGCCTTTTCACGAAGAGTGTGAAATGTTCCCTGTTCCTTTGTATAATTTCTATAAAACTTACACATGGTATTATAATCACAGTCTTTTTCAAAATGATACAATAAGGTTCTTCGATAGCGCATTGAGCCAAGTGATTTATAAAGTACCATTCCCACACTTGTCTGTGCTTCGCCTGATTCATGAGCCGCACGGTAGCCTGCATCCTCTGGCTGCTCACATATTGCAATATAGCCGTTTCTATCTTTAATCTGGGAAAACCATGGCATATATGAGCCTTCCGTACACATGCGGCCATCAAATGGCACTTTTCCCAGCGTTGTTTCCCAGCCATTTGGAATAAGTAAACCTTGTCCCCAGTTTAAGAGCGTATACCAATCTTCACTATCACACTTAAAGTCCATTGCACCCGGCCACACAACTTCGTCCATGCCGGACACTGGCTCTGTGATCGGAATCCACTCAAAATGAACATCACCTGTCGATAATTCAATCCAGATATATGTCTCAAAGCAAAGCTCTGGCACTTGTTCAAAATTTTCGTAGTGACTTACAAGTCCGAAGCCTATTCCTGTATCATATCTTTTATGTAAAATTGTTTTAGCCTCTGAAAAAAGCACATCTTTTCCGTTATACTTAAAATAAGGCTGATAATCCTGCTGCCAAGTCCATTTCGTTCCATCTGCGTAAATATCGCAGTGCAGCGTCTCCTCATGAAAATCAAGTTTTATTATATTATCTTTTATTGTAATCATAAATTCTCCCCTATCTAATCTCAAACATAGTTTTTGTGACAACAAGGCAGATGCCATTTTGCACCTGCCTTGCATTTTTTGAATTTAAAACAATTTTGAAATTTCTTACATTCCCTTTGCTGCATCCACACATGCGTCCATGGCCTCGATCACAGCACTTCTAAGACCTTCTTTTTCTAATACACGAACTGCTTTAATTGTAGTTCCTGCCGGCGAGCATACCATATCCTTTAACTCACCCGGATGTTTTCCAGTTTCTAAAACCATCTTTGCGCTGCCCATAACTGCCTGTGCTGCAAATTTATAAGCCTGCGCACGCGGCATGCCCTGCTCTACTGCTGCGTCTGCCATAGCTTCAATAAACATAAATACATATGCCGGAGAACTTCCACTTACTGCAACAACTGTATCCATCAGCTTTTCGCTGATAACCTCTACCTTGCTAAAGCCGCTTAAAATTTCACATACATACTTAAGTTCAGCCTCTGTCACAAATTCATTTGGTGTTGCGCCTGTCATGCCCTCACCAACAAGTGCAGGTGTATTCGGCATAGTACGAACAATCTTTACGTCCTTGCCAAACTTTTCTGCCAGCCATGAAAGTGTCTTTCCCGGTGCAATTGTGATGATTAACTGATCTGCTCTGACATGATCCTTTATCTGTGTAATCACAGACTCATAGTACTGTGGCTTTACAGCAAGTACAAGCACATCAACAGCGTCAACTACATCAACATTGTTGTCTGAAACATGAATGCCATACATGTTCTTTACGCGCTCTCTGCTTGGCTCAAACACGTCAGAACCATACACATCCTCTGCTTTGAAAATATTGTTTTTGATGATGCCGCCCATCATTGCGCCTGCCATGTTGCCACATCCGATAAATCCTAACTTCATAGTGTTTTCCTCCTGCATTATGTGTTTTTGTATATAATAAATTTTAGTTGAAGCTTTGCTCAGTACGATTTATTATCTCATCCTGAAGTGCCTTGCTTAGTTTCCATTTTTGTGTTTCCGGATTACTTCTGAATATTTGTTACAAGACACATTTTTGCATTCCCTTTTCTTTTATTTTCCCCCGAAGCTAAATCTTAGACCCATCATAGCACCGCGCCATATAATTGTCAATGTGTCAAATCTTTGACCCATTTATACTTGCGAAAATGATGCAAAACCCATGGCAGCTTTCCTACTTCATCTATACATGTACACGCATATACAAGCACTACTGGCCAGTGGAAAAAATATGTTCCTGCAGCAGCGAGCGGAATCGCGAGACACCACATACACACGGCAAGACTATACATATCAAACAGCGTATCGCCGCCGGCGCCGAAAATACCATTTATTGTGACATCGTTAACTGCGCGTCCAATCATATAAAATGCTATAACGGCAAACATGCCCTTCAAATATTCCTGTGCCTGCGGTGTAAGCTTTACAAAGTGCAAAATAATTGGTGCAGATATGCACATTAAAAGAGAAGCAAAAATACCGCATGCAAATGATATTTTTAACAGACGTATGCCGTATCGCTTTCCTTTCTCTAAGTTTCCTGCGCCGAGCTCATTGCCAATCATAATTCCAGCTGCACTAGAAATACCTGCGCTAAAGCAGCATATGATATCTCTTACAACAGCTGCTACTGAATTGGCTGCCGCTGCATCTGTTCCAAGATGACCCATAAATGATGAATAGGATGTGAATCCAATTCCCCAGAACAGACATGCTCCTAAAAGTGGAAGTCCGCACTTCCAAAAATCTTTTGAAATCTGTTTGTTTCTTCTTAATAAATCACGCATGGACGGATGTAGATAATTTGGCTTATATGAAATAAGTACAGAACAGCAAAGCTCAATAATTCGCGCGATAAGTGTCGCAAGAGCTGCTCCGCGCACACCCATCGGTGCAATGCCAAAGCCTCCAAAAATAAAAATGGCATTTAAAATAATATTGACACAGACTGTCATTGAACTTATGACTGCCGTTGTCTTTGCGTGCTCGCTTGTCTTCATTATAACAAGATAACACTGAGAAATACCTGTAAGCAAATATGAAAATCCTGCTATTTTTAAATAGCTGACACCATAATTGATCAATACCTCTTCATTCGTAAAAATAAGCATCAGATATCGTCCGAAGAAAACACAGCCAACAAAGAATATGGCTGATACTAGTCCGCAAAGGCGAAGCGCCATGCAAAAGATCTCATCTAAAGTCTTTTTGTCTCCCTTTCCCCAATACTGCGCGCCTAAAATACCAAGACTGGCTGTCGCTGCTGCTAAAAACATGTTTTGGATAAACTGAATCTGTGTTGCAAGTGATACAGCCGACATATAATTTTGATCCATGCCGCCAAGCATAAATGCATCGGCCACTGCCACCATCGCTAACATCAGATTTTGAAGCACAATCGGAACCATCAGGCTCCAGAGCTTTTTATAAAATGCTTCATCTTTTTGTAGCTTGCCCATTTTTCTTCCCTCTCTTTTGTTTTTTTATAATTCATGCGTCCCATGAACAGTATCATCTTATCATTTACGGGCAGCTCTGTACATGTATTTATTCGGCTTTTTTCGGAGAATCCAATATTCAAAAAAACAGCCACCCGATACCTTTTTGATATCAGATAGCTGTTTTTTTATTATATTTCATCCCGCAGCTTTTTTGCTGTCACGTTGCCTTATGTCTAAACTTTACCGTCTTTGCTGCGCTCCCCCTGCTTGTATGCTCTTTTGACTCTGCGAAGATTAAGTTAATATGTAGCATAAACGCCTTTCAGGTTTACTACTTCGCTGTTGTCGCTAATAGCGTAGACCTTGTAATCACCTTTTACATAAGCCTGAAATGGTTGCGAAAATCTTCCAGTTGCATAGACGCATCTTCTTGCTCCATTTGGCTCAATAATACCGACACGGATAATTTTTCCAAGAGGCGTAATATCTCCACTAACATTAATTACCTGATCCTTATTCACTTTAAAATATCTACTTGTCTGCAAATAATCATATGTAAGTGTCCAATTGAAATTTCCAGCTGTTGTTCGTGCTGAAACTTCATTTTCATCCTCCACTATTGTATATCCATCAATCGGGAGAACATCATTAAATACAATACCTGTATTGACATAATCAGCAGGATTAATATTACTATTGTCAGGATATTCTGGTGTATCCGTACTATCAATAGTAACATCCATATCTCCTACAACAGCTGAGACTCCTTTTTCAACATCTTCGACCATTGTAAGATCATATAATCTTTTATATCCTTCTGCCATTACACCTGTTGCTGCAAATGTTGAAGTTACGGAAGCAAACGAAACTGCGATTGCTGCGATCGTGCCCAAAAACTTTGATTTCTTTCTTGCCTTCTGCATATTTACCATCATCTCAATCCTCCTGCTCAATGTCATAGGTTCAGTTCCTATTGAAGAAAACAGGCCTTGCTGATTCTGCTCTGCGACATTACACAAAACAATTGCATACATCTTGGAATTGCCAAGCGCGATGCATGATTCGTAATCACATGCATATTCATTCCATTGATTCATGTACTCAGAAAGTGAACGTGACAACGGATTAAACCAGTGAATTGTCTCAATGATTTTTGATGCATATAAAAACCAAAGATCTCGGCGTTTGTAGTGAATCAGCTCGTGGATCATAGTTACTTTCTCCACAATCGGATTCATTTTGTCATCTGGCAACACAATTCTTGGCCTCAGTATTCCTGTAGCAATACCACACCTAAGTCCAAACTTCTGATATAGCTTTACTCGACCCGGACGTCTTTTGATTTACTTACAAACCTCTCTAAAACGCGCCCGACTTTTTAGATCCGCTGGAAATGCATCTCTTAAATACGCTCTTGTTACACGCCATTCTTTCCAGATCTTTCCAAAGTTAAAGAAAAGACCTATCAGCCATGCAATAAAAAGTGCATGATTGACCACTGTAATAATCGGCGTCCACTCAAATAAGCGTCCATCCCAACCTCTAAAATAACCATCAACTGCTATAAGCAAACAAAACCCAAATGGTAAAAGATACGCGACTACAACACATCGTAATAACCAAAAAAGTGCTCGCGAATATCCTCTTTTACTAAGTTTCTTTACTGCCCGCAGCCAAACAAATAGCATCAGGCTGCCCCAGACATGTGCTGCCAAAATTGCAAATACTACATCATTGATCCATTTCATCCAACAAGCCTCTTATCTGTTTGATATCTTCTTTAGAAAGAGACTGGTTGTTTGAAAGTGCTGCGATGAACTCGGCCGGCTTGCCGTCGAACCAGAAATTAACCTCGCGCGCTGAGAGCTTTGCCTTGTATTCTTCCTCGCTCTTTTCTGCGTGAATGTAAGAAATTCTGCCTGCACGGCGAGAGCTAATGAAACCCTTTCCGTTTAAGCGGGTAAGGAAGGTTACTACTGTTGTTCTCTTGTAATCTCTCTTGTAACGCTCCTGGATCAAATCAATCAGCTCCGGAACTGAAATATCTCCTTTTTGATCCCAGATTACTTTCATAATCATAGCTTCACAAGCACTTAATGGTTCTCTCTCCATAGTCTGACACACCTTTCTACGCGTACCAGATACCTGTCTCCTCCAATAGGAATTTCACACCTAGAATTTACTACACCAGTAATAAAAAGACAAGTGTCACATTTACCACTTGATACTTTTTGTATCATAGTACGCATTCGCAATATTTTTAGTTTCTGTTTTACATCTAAATCTTTGTAAAGTGCAGCAGTTTGCTGCGAAAATCGCCCCATAATGGACGAATCAGATAGCCGTATTTTTCCAGAATTTCTCCTGTAAAGGTTTCTCCTGTCTCTTCGAGACGATATACGGCCTGTTGCTCAAAGCCTTTTAAATAAAGTTTTCTGCTGTGTGCATTTGGCGTTGAAAGAACTTGAACGTAGGTGACAAGCACTTCGCTCTTATCCTTTGCCGATACAGCCCAACAATCGTACAGATGATTCTCACTGTAGGATGCGATGCGATAATAATCACCCTCACGAACAAGCTCATGATATTTATGGTACATCGCAATTTGCTGTGGAATCTGTTCCCGGTCTTCTTTCGGAATCTTTGTTACATCAAGCTCGTATCCAAAGGTTCCGGCAAGTGCCACGTGACCTCTTGTCTCAAATGGGGTAACTCTTCCGACTGTATGGTTCGGGCAGTCGCTTACATGTGCACCCATTGAGCAAAGCGGATAAATCAGTGAAGTTCCCTCCTGAATAAGCAGACGCTCAATTGCATCTGTATCATCTGAGCACCAGATCTGCGGCGAGTAATACAGCATACCTGGATCAAATCTTGCACCGCCGCCAGAACAATTTTCTAAAAGCAGATTTGGAAACTCTGTGACAAGACGCTCCTGCAGCTCGTAAACGCCCAAAACATAGCGGTGGAACAGCTCTTCTTTATGATCTGCTGACAGATAGCTGCTTCCAAGGTCGCTTAACTGACGATTCATGTCCCACTTAACGTAGCGGATATTTGCACTGTGAAGGATAGCAGAAACCTGATCGTAAACATAGTCTCTTACTTCCTTTCGTGATAAGTCTAGCACATACTGGCAACGGCTCTGTGTTGCAGCTCTGCCGTCGATATGGATTGCCCAATCCGGATGCGCACGATACAGATCTGAATCAGGAGAAATCATCTCCGGCTCAAACCAGATACCAAACTCCAGACCAATCTTGTTAACCTCATCAACAAGATATTTCAGGCCGCCCTTGATCTTATCTGTGTTTACCTTCCAGTCGCCAAGTGAACTGTCATCATTATTTCGATGACCAAACCATCCATCATCCATGACGAGCATTTCAATTCCGCACGCCTTTGCTTCCTTTGCAATTGCAAGAAGCTTTTGTGTGTCGAAATTAAAATATGTCGCCTCCCAGTTATTGATCAGGATCGGACGCTTGCTATGGTTATACGGACTGCGAATCATGTGGCTTCGATAAAAATCGTGATAACTTCTGGACATCTTTCCAAGACCCTCTGAGGAGTAAACACAAACTACCTCTGGTGCCTGGAATGATGAACCAGGCGTAAGCTGCCAGCAAAATTCCTCAGCTGAAATTCCCATGACCATACGCACCATGTCAAACTGTGTACGTTCTGTCTGCGCGATAAAGTTTCCAGAATACACAAAATGCATTGCGTAAACCTTACCGTGTTCCTGATCGCACCCCTTTGTGACAAGTGCCTGGAACGGATGCTCCTGATGACTGGATTCTCCCTTTAATGAGGACATCAGCTGCTTTCCGTAAGCGAGCTCACGTCTTTGAATGTGGCGCTCTCTTGCCCATGAGCCATGCAGATTTAAAAGTTCGAAGTTTTCATTGTCCATATCCAGACAAGCGCTGTAAACCTTCTCCAAACGAAGCGTCTGTGAACCTTCATTGGTGACATGTGTACTGCGGACAATTACATCTTCCTTCTCAAAAACAGAATACATTAGATCAACGGACAGACCAAGTACCAAATCCTTACAAGTAATCACAAGTGTCTGTACTTCGTCGTCATTTCCAAATGATGCTGGAAGACCTTCTAAGCGAGGCTTACCATTTGTGATGACGTGGGAGAAATAAAGAATTTCTGCTGCCTTGCTTCCTGCTTCATTTCGCACATCAAGACAGCTCTCTCTGTAATCACCGATCCCGCCAGTCGGATATTCCATTGGAAAGAAATCAAGAAAAGCAGACTTTTCTCTCAAATTTTTCGATGGGGTAAATGGCGGCTCCTCTGTGCGAAGCAGTGTGCTGACTGCTTCACCAAAAAGTCTGTCTCCATAATATACATGACCTACATATCCTTCTTGTGTTAAACCGATTACATAAGTTGTGTTTATTGTGTCCAGCTGAAACAGCTTTTTCTCTTCACAATATCGTATCAACTTACTATTCCTCCTTTCCGCGCTATAAAACTTGCACTATCGTTAGTATATCTGACTTTTGTAAGAATGTAAAGTTTCTTCTTATTTTCTGTCTTTTTGCAGTACAATGCCCTTTGCATTTTGTGCATATTGTATAATTTGTTATCTCATTTTTAACATTTATACGAGTCTTTGCGCAAATGAAAGTGTTTGGGCTAACGCTTCCTCTTTTGGCACGTTTGAAAGATGAAGATCATGTGAGTATGCAAGAATTTCACTAAATTTTGGTCCCGGCTTTAATCCAGCCTTAATTAAATCAGCTCCCATCACGCATGGCTGCGCCATCGTGTACTGATACCAGTCAAGACGCTCCTTTAAAAAGTCTTCATATTCCGGGATAATTTGCCCTTTTCCCTTTCCCATCTGATCGGCCGTTGAAAAAAGAATCAGATCAGATGGCACTGTTACACTGTCAAACATCTGATTTGTTGCCTTTTTCCCGGCTTGCTCTCTGGCAAGCTCGTAAGGTCTCATATGAAGTGATGCAAGATTTCTCACATAACGGATCAGCTTTGTCTCATTTGTAATGCGCTCTAAAAATTCTTTTACAAGAGGATCGCCCTTTTTTGCATGACCATAAGAATGAATTTCTCCATTCTCCTCTGTTGTTGATATAATTTTTCCAAAATCGTGTACTACTGCTGTCAGCATAAATCCAAGAGGATTTTCTGCCTTGCTTCGAAGTAAGGCTGCACTGTCAAGTACCTGCATAGTGTGATTCCACACATCTCCCTCAGGGTGATACTTTTTAGGTTGCTTTACTCCAATAAGCTGTGTTAAATGTAAAAACCAGTCGTCAAGCTGATTCATTTTGTGCATCTGTTCAAAGAAAATGGATGGATGCGCAGCCTTTAACAAAGCTTTTTCAAGCTCACTCATCACACGCTCATGGGCTAATGTTGTCAAATCCATTGTTCGAGATAATTCAATAGTCTCTGGCGCAATAGAAAATGAAAAGCGTGCGGCAAATTGCGCAGCTCTAAGCACACGAAGCGGATCTTCTGCAAAGGTGTGAGGGTTTACATGACGAAGCACTCCTTTTTTTAGATCCTCCTGACCGCCGAAGTGATCAATGATCTCTCCAGTCAGCACATCCTGCATCATGGCATTGATTGTAAAATCGCGGCGCATTGCGGCTTTATATGTTCCAAGAAATGGATCTACATATATTTTAAAATCTTTATGTCCTCGTCCTGTCGCCTCCTCCTGACGCGGCATGGCAATGTCGATATCGTATCCTCTAAGACCATACACACCAAAGCTTGCACCCATCTCAGTTCTAGAGCCAAGCCCATCAAGAATATTCTCTAGCTCTTTTGGCTGTACACCATGGATTTCAATATCAATATCCTTACTATGCTTTCCCATTAAAAGATCACGCACGTAGCCGCCGACAAGAAATGTTCGTCCTCCCTTATCTGCTACGCATGCGGCAATTTTTTCTGCCATTTTCAGATCACGGTTTTCCATAAATTACTACTCTTTCCTCTATATATTGATGTCTCTTCCCTGAAATTCAAAGAAGTCAAAATCTGCCGGAATGCGGCTTCCGCAGCCACCGTTGTTGGCGTAGATGCCGACTAGTGTTCCGGTGTGGCGCTTTGGATCGTCTGGCACACCCTCATCACACAGGTAAATGCAATCTTTTAATACGCCTGCCTCGCTCCAATCTTCTCCGTCGCAGCTGTATAAAAAGCGTCTTGTCAGACGATCTACCTCTACTTTTAACCAAATCGGTCCATTTTTTATCTGATCTACTTCTGCAATCAGCTCTTCGCCATGGTTTCTGTTTATTACAAGCTGCAATTTTCTTCCGCCTTCAAAACAAAGTGAGAAGCGTGCATATGTCACTGTACTATAATAACATGTAAGTCCAGCCTGTTCACCATCTCTTGTCGGATCAAATGAAAGCTTTGTGACTGCAGTGTATGATAGTTCTTCTTCTCTTCGAAGCAGCGTATTTTTTGCGCGAATCTCAAAGAGCTGACCATCCTGCGTCCAGATTCGCATATGACCTGGGCGTTCTGTCAGTGAATAATTTCCCGGTGCAGGTCTTCTAACGAATTGCCAGTGAACATCTAGTGTGTCGCTGTCAAAGTCATCTCTTTGCCACTTTGGATAAACTACCTCTGGCAAATCTGGCGCAGTCTGCTCATTGCTTGGACCTTTGCCCTCATTAATAACAAACCAGCCATCGTCTAACCATCTTACTGGATCAAGACCTGTCTCTCTGCCCACTGTCGTATAAGCGCCCGGCACTCGTATCTCTCCCGGCTTTGGTGCTTTGCCATTTGCGACTTCGATGCCGCGGTTTGGTCGTCCCATCAAATAGTAAACCCACCAGTCTCCATTTGCATCCTCGATTAGCTTTCCATGACCTGTTCTCTGAATAGGTGCGTTTGGATCAAGCTGTCTCATTAAAGGATTATATGGCGATGCTTCATACGGGCCAAATAAATTTTTTGAGCGTCCCACATTTATGCCATGACCATATCCAGTGCCGCCCTCTGCAAGAATTGCATAATAATAATCACCGTGGCGCAAGATATGAGGTCCTTCTGGGCAGCGCTCCCCTGTTCCAGGCCAGACAGGAATTAAATCGCCTGTCACTCGCGTACAGTCATCAGAGATTGGGACAAGATTTATTCCAGGACTGATAACCATGTAGTGCTTTCCATCGTCATCTACAAAATGAGACGGATCAATGCTATCTACCTCCAGCCATGATGGCTTGCTGTAAGGACCTTCTGGCCTGTCTGATGAGACAACTACCTGACGGCGCATAACATTATTATCACGCTTTCCATCTGCATTTAAACGAAGAGTTGCCATTATGATAAAGCGACCATTGCTGTAGGAAATATCAGGTGCCCAAATTCCATGTGAATCACGTATATCACTTAAATCTAATTCATCGGGATCTGTAATGGCATGTCCAATTAACTCCCAGTGCACCATATCCTTTGAGTGGCTTATAGCAATTGCCGGAAAGTACTGAAAAGTTGAATTGACCATGTAATAGTCATCTCCCACGCGGACAACTGATGGATCTGGAAAAAAGCCGCGCTGTACGGGATTTTTATATGTTCTTATCATCGAAGATCTCCTTGTGTCTTTTTAATCTTGGCTTTACAGATTTTTATAAACTGTCTTTTTTACAAGGCAGCTTCCAACAGCCTCACTATGATGAGCTGCACAATAAACACCACTCTTTACACCAACCCAACGTCCTGCAGCTGCCATATAGCTTCCGGCCTTCTTGTAATCTGTGCCGTTTGTGCTGTACTCAAAAACAACCTCCTCAAGTGGGAAATTCTTTTCTTTCTCGCTTAAATCCTGCGTTCCAACACGGTTTACACTCATGCGGACTGTTATATTTTCACTGTCATCTGCAAACACTAGTGCTCCAAGTGATGTACTTGTCTCCTCGGTACTCTCCACAAGAATCTTTCCATATTTTTGCTCTCCATTGATAAATGAAGCTTCAACCATGCCTTCCTCGTTTCTTGCAAATGAAAGAAGCGCATATTTTACACCCATAGAAATCACACCAGCTTCTTCGTTTGCTTTTAATCCCGAAAGTGAAAGTGTTGTGTCACAGATAAATTCTGGTGCTGGCCACTTCTGAAGAAGAAGATTTGGATAATCACCATGTTTGATTTTTTCCTCTTGCTTCACCGCTTTCAGGCAAAGACCTTCTGATGTAAGTTTATACCAGTCTTCTTTTGGATTTGCATTCCACTGCCACTGAAGACCGAGTGTTTTTTTACTAAAATCATCAGAGGCATCTGGCTCAAAGATTTCAGCCTCTTTCGCATCCTCACCGACATTTGGCTTGCGGTAAGTAAGCACTGGCTCCCCATAATCATTTCCATCCTTTGCGATACCAATAATCGGCCAGTCCTCTTTCCAGCTCATCGGCTGCAAATGAATAATTCTTCCAGCTGCATACACATCCTGAAAATGTAAAAACCAGTCTTCACCTGTCACGGTATCTACCCATGCACCCTGGTGAGGGCCGTTTACAGGAGTATCTCCCTGACGCATAACAACGCGATATTCATAAGGTCCAAAAATATTTTTTGAGCGAAGCACAGTCTGCCATCCTGTTTTTACACCACCTGCCGGTGCAAAGATGTAGTACCATCCATTTCTCTTATACAGCTTTGGTCCCTCAATTGTTTCCTGCTCATTTAAATTTCCATCAAAGACAACTTTTGCTTCTCCTATCAGACCCATTCCATCTGGCTGCATTTCAATCATATGAAGCACACTCTTATATCCGATGCGGCTTTTTGCAACACCTGCCACAAGATATGCTCTGCCATCTTCATCCCAAAACGGACACGGATCAATCCAGCCTGCACCCGGACGAATATTGACTGGCTCTGACCATGTTCCAAACGGATCCTTTGTCGTACTCATGTAAATACCTTCGTCTGGCATTGGAAAACAAGCAAAAAATGTTCCGTCATGGTAACGGATTGCTGGTGCCCATACACCACATCCATGCACTGGCTTATCATAGCGCTCTTCTGGCACCTTTGGCAGAATATAATTAACTACCTTCCAATTTACCAAATCCTTTGAGTGAAGCACTGGCAAACCTGGTGCATTGCAAAAGCTTGACGCGATCATAAAGTAATCCTCGCCCGCACGGCAAGCATCAGGATCTGAATAATCTGCATACAGTATTGGATTTTTATACATTCCATTTCCTAAATCTGCGTTCCACATCGTTGTCTTCATAAAATAGTCCTTCTCTGTATCTTTTTTCTGAGAATGAGGATGCCTGATTACACAGACATCCTCAAATTTACATGTTTAATCAATCTTTAAGAGAACTCCAAGAAGTCTCTTTACGCTGCACTCCATTGTCTCTCTCTTTAACAGACCTTTTTCAAGTGCTTTCAGCAAGTTGTCAGGATTTCCAGCTGCCATCTTAACATCATTTCCGGCATTTACTTCCTTGCAGTGCTCGCCAAATGTCCACCAGTCTGTCATTACAACACCTTCAAATCCCCACTCATCGCGCAGAAGCTTCTCTAACAGATCATGATTTTCGGAAGCTCTATAATCATTTACAATGTTATAGGAAGACATGATGCACCACGGCTTTGCTTCCTTTACAATACGCTCAAATGTCTTTAAATAAATCTGTCTTGCTGCACGCTCTGATACTCTTGAGTTTGAATCCTTACGGTTCGTTTCTTTGTTATTCAGTGCAAAATGCTTTACTGTTGCAGCAATGTGCTGAGACTGAATACCGCGTACCATTGCGCCTGCCTGCTTTGCAACAAGATACGGATCCTCTGAGTAATACTCAAAGTTTCTTCCGCACATCGGTGTACGATGAATATTGATTGCCGGTGTAAGCCATACTGCGATATTATTTTCTCTTACCTCTTTTGCACCAGCTGCACCTACCTCATAGACAATCTCTGGATTCCAGGTGCATGCAAGAAGTGTTGCACATGGCCATGCTGTTGTGCAAACACCGCACTCTGGCAAAATACGAAGTCCTGCCGGTCCATCAGCTGTCATAAAGTTTGGAATACCACACTCTGGCAGATTACCAAAGCCAAATGTATTTGCAACACCCGTATTTGGCTGACCGCCTAAAAGATGCGCTAACTCCTCGTCGCTTAACTGTGCCACAAATTCATCAAGCGTTACGCTGCCTTCTGCAACTTGCTCAAACTGCATGCGGCGCTCGTTATTGTTCCAAAGATGCTCGCCCTTTGAAAAACGTACATCTGGTGCAACACCATCGATTGTTTCCTTTTCCTTCTTTGTAAGAAGTCCTTCGCTGTCCGGATCGTGTGCCGGTCTTACAGGAAGTTCTTCAAAGCTTCCATCTGCACGCATGCGCTTTGGAAGTGATGTCGGTGCTAAGCACTCTGTCAGCTGCTCTGCCACTCTTGTAGACTCTTCTGTATGTATAAATCCAAGCTCCTCTGTATTTCTAACTGAATTTCCAAGATAGAAGTGGTACTCTCCCTGCTCCATCACATATGCAGATTTATGCAGAACGCCAAGATCATCATATGAAGCCAGATCATTTACGTTTCCAACTAAAGTTACAAGCTGATTTTCTCCAGGCTGCAGCAGCTTTGTCTTTGCATATGAAAGCAAAATTTTTGACGGTTTATCAAGCGCTCCTTTTGGTGCACTGCCGTACAGCTGAAGTACTTCTTTTCCTTCATGATTTCCAGTATTTGTTACCTCTACGCGAACTGTAAGTGTGCCATCCTTTGCCTCGTCTACACGCTCAAGCTCCCACTTGAATGTCGTATAGGAAAGTCCATATCCAAATGGATACACAACCTTTTTGTCTGCGCCTGGAATAGTCTCGAAATAACGATATCCTACATAAATATCATCTGTATAATCTACGTAATCCTGTGACTCATGGAAGTTGTAGGATGATGGATAATCCTCAAGCGTCTTCGCAAAAGTATCCGCCAATTTTCCAGACGGACTTCCAATACCGCAAAGAAGTTCAGCTGCTGCTGCACCGCCTTCGATACCGCCCTGCCATGCCATTAAAACAGACTGAATCTTAGGATCCTCTGCAAACCACATGGAATCTACAACACCGCCTACATTTAATACAACAACAACCTTCGGGAATGTAGCCTTTACTGTCTCTACCATGCGCTGTTCTGCATCAGACAGATAGAAATCTCCTCGTTCAAATACCTTCTGAGACTCCTTCCACATCGGCTCGCCGGACTCTACGCCATTGTCGTAGCTGCTTGTTCTATCCCATCCCTCGCCTGAGAAACGGCAAATCGTAATAAGTGCTGTATCAGTATAAGCTCTTGCCTTCTTTAAAAGCTCAGTTGGAACTTCTGGCTCAACAGTCATGCCTGGAGCCACGCCTCTTTCATACTGGTCACGCACGTTCTTATTATAAAATGACGATAGACCTTCATATACACTTACATAATCGCTAAGTGCCTTTAAACCTGCATCAAGACTTACCGTATATGAAACGGTAACATCGCCGCTTCCGCCGCCGCCCTTTACATAATCTGCACTTGCCTTTCCGAATACGGCAAGCCTCGTGCCCTTCTCAAATGGAAGAAGACTGTTCTCATTTTTTAATAATACCATACCTTCCTTTGCTGCCTGCTTGGAAAGCTCAGTATGTGCCTTGCTTGCTGTTACCTTCTGGCCGTTTGCACCAAGTGGTGTGTTCGGCTGGTATTTAACTCTTTGCCACTTCATTTTTTTAATCCTTTCACATCTTGTATTTTCAGATTGCTGAATCTGAATTTTGTGCTTTTATTCTACCACACAATGCTTCGACAAAACAACTCTAGTTTTGTTTTTTCTTATACTTTGCAGTATAGCCCTGTTACAGTTCACCTTCGGGCTTTACTGTAAATATTGGCTTATCCGTGAACTGTAGCATATTCAACCGCTTGACAAAGATATTGATATATTCTATGATGCCTTTATAAAAGGAAAGGAATAAAAAGATATGATGAATACGTTTATTAGTGGAGAGCGTCAGTATGACTTTGTCTCTAAATTCAATTATGTGCGTGAAGCTGGTACAAGTGGTGAGCAAAGAGCTGCTGAAACGATTTTACAGGAATTAAAAAAAGAAAACAGCGATGCACAGATTCGCACGGAGGAGTTTTCTTTTTTTGCACCACAGATTAAGCGCTCTTTCTTTGAGGTGACAGCACCTTATCATAAGGTATATGAGGCTTGCACTTTTGGTTTTTGTGCCAACACAGATGAAAATGGACTTGAGGCTGATTTTGTTTATCTGGAAAATGCTGATGATATTAATATGAAGCAGGCAAATGGAAAGATTGTTATGCTGAATAATTATATGAGCCGTACAATGCTTGAAAAACTTGTAAAGGCTGGTGCACTTGGCTTTGTCTCTTTCTCTGGTACTCCAATTGACACTGGAAAGAAAAGACTGCCTGCAGCCAAAAATCTTGGTCAATCTAAAACGCTGGCTGAAATTCCTGGCACTTGCATTCATTTTGTGGATGCAGCAGAGATTGTTGAAAAAGGTGCTTTACGCGTGCGCATGATCTGTGAGCAGACACTTGTTGAAAAAACATCACAAAATATTTGTGCCCGCATTGAAGGAAGCGATAAAAGCGATGATATTTTAACTGTGACTGCTCATTATGACTCTGTTCCACAAGGACCTGGCGCCTACGATAACATGGCAGGCTGTGCAATTGTTATGGAGCTGTTTTTATATTTTTGTGAACATAAGCCACGCCGCACTATTGATTTTGTATTTTTCGGTGCAGAAGAAAAAGGTCTTTTAGGAAGCCGCGCCTATGTTAAGGCACATGAGTCTGAATTGTCACATCACCTCTTTAACATGAATATTGACCTTGCCGGACAATCACTTGGCGGCACTGTAATAGGTGTTACGGGCGATTCCTCAATCTGCCGCCAATTTGAAGCTCTCGCTGAAAAATGCGGTATTGGAATGACGACAAGATCATCTGTCTGGAGCAGTGATTCTAACACATTTGCATGGAAGCGAGTTCCTTCTATGACCTTAAACCGTGATGGATACGGCATGCATACAGAGTATGACACTATTGATCTAATCTCTGCCTGGTCACTTCGCCGCAGTGCACTGCTTCTTTGCACTATAGCAAATTATTTGGCAAATGAAGAAGTATTTCCACTTTGTCGACAAATTCCGCAGGAATTTTTAGCACAACTAGATGCGTCATTTTCCACTGAAAAATAAAAACACTTAAAAAGGCGCTGCGTCAATATGCGCAGCGCCCATTTCATATATCAATACAGAAGTTTATTTCTCACTGCTTTTTCCATAGGAAGTCCAGTGTCATAGTCAAGCTGTCTTGGCTCATATTCTTCGTTTTCTCTCTGTCTTGTATAGCCACCATTATTCCAATCTGGTGTGACATTTTTTCTCCATGGTCTCATTTTCCACTGATAGCCGCGGTACAGATCTCTTGTATCATCCATATGCGCCAGAAGCTTATCATGCAGCTCGTTGCGGACAGCTTCATATGCTTCATCATTGATTCTATTTTCGACCTCATATGGATCTGTTTCAAGATCATAAAATTCATCTGTATCAAGCAAATGAATAACTAACTTGTAGCGTTTTGTGGTGATTGCACGCATCATCTGCAGACCGCCAAAACCATCATGATCCACTTCATATCTTGTAAACTCTGTAAACACCGCATCATTTATCTTCACACTTGGATCATAAATCTGTGCCAACATACTCTTTCCTTCCATTGTTTTTGGAACTGGCAGTTCAAAATAATCCATAATTGTTGGTGAAATATCAATGTGAGATGCCATCTCATGCACTACCTTACCCTTTGCACCGCCCTTAATAATTAAAGGAATATTAGCTACTTCCTTGTATGCTGCTGCATTTTTTGATGCCAGACGATGAGCACCAAGCATATCACCATGGTCTGATGTATAAATTACCATTGCATCTGGTGCAAGCTTTGAAATTGCATCCAATACTCTTCCCATTTCATAATCTGCAAATGAATTACAGCCTAAGAACAATGACAGCCCTTTTGACGCCTTATTTATCTCTGATTCTGGTGCATGTAAATTCTTTCCTGCCCAGAGTTGCTGCAGCATTGGTTTCTTTGACAGATCGTCCTGAAAGCTAGGTGAACTTTCAAAACAGAAGCCATCATACATATGATTAAATGGAGCCGGACAAAGAGATGGTCCATGCGGCTCATCATATGATACAGTCAAAAAGAAATCCTGATCCTTAAATTCATTCAAGTATGCAATAGCCCTGTCGGAGCAACGATGCGCATATGTAAATTCTTCTGAAAAGCCCTCTGTGTATGATGTCTGTGAATCTCTAGAGCGAAGTTTGTCTTCATCGCTCAACTCACTAAGATAAGTTCTCATATCATACCAATATTTTGGGTTCCATCCATCTGGGCATACACCATTTCCAAAATAATCAGATCCATCAAGGTGCCATTTTCCGATATAGCCGCATTCAATCTTGTTATCGTGCAAACGCTGTCCGATTGTCTTTATGTTATCTCCCATTCCGATACTGTTTGTGACAACTCCATTGGTGTGTGGAAATGCTCCAGTAAAAATTGCACCTCTTGCCGGACCACATACAGGCTGACAGGTATAAGCATTCTCATAACGGATGCCCTCCTGTGCCAATCGGTCAAGATTTGGCGTCTTCATCTTTTCATTTCCATAACAGCCAACCATATCTTTTCTTGTTGTGTCTGTCATCAATACTACAATCTGCTTTTTCATTCATGTTCTCCTTTCCATTCCCATGGATAATGTTTATTATTTATCTTTGCACCAGTTTTCCCAACTGCATCAGCGTGTCATACCACCTTCCAAAGAAAATTTTGTATCCCTCACAAAAATTGTTCCTTGTTGGTTCTGTCTGTATCCCATTTCCCCTGTTTCGCCGGCATCCACCTCTGCATAATAAAAAATAAGGACAGCTTATGCACGCTTTATCAACTAAAGAAGACTGCTCGATAAATCGAATTTCACTTCGTTTTTGATCCATCTGGTCAAACGAATCTGTATTAAAATTGCCAATCTGGTACTCATCCATCACGTAAAAATCACACGGATAGACGCTTCCATCTGCTTCCACTGCATATTGTACTCCGCAGCATCCCCTTTGCTCACAAGATTCTGCCATATATCCTGCGGCCAATCCCACATAATTTTCAAACTGTCTAATATATGGCTGACTTGCGCTTTGTAAATCATGATACCACAATTCAAACAAATTTGAAAGAAAGTTTCCGTACTGTTTTGACGAAAGAGAGTACGGCTTTGTTCCCGGTTTTTCACCAAACGGCTCCAGGCAGGCAATATATTGCTGATAATTCCATCCGCATTTTTTATAAAACGAATATATTTCTTTAATACGCTCTGCAACCTGTGATGTTACAACAGTGAGTATATTATAATCAACCTGATATTTGTCAAGAAGCTCTGCCGCCTGCTTTACTCTAAAAAAGCTTTCTGATCCATCTTTCCCTTTTCTAAAGGAATCATGAATTTCTGGTAAGCCATCTATTGATAAACCGACCAGAAATTGATTTCTTTTAAAAAATTTTGCCCACTGTCTGTCTAGCTCATATCCGTTAGTCTGGAAGGAATTCATTATATGAAGATTATTTCGCTGATATTGCTGTTTATATTTCTTTTGAAGTGCTGCTGCTTTTTCAAAGAAATCTATTCCCCGAAGTGTAGGTTCTCCCCCTTGCCAGGTAAAGCTCGCTACAGCATCTGCCTCACTTATTGTTTTTTCTATAATAGTTTCAAGTGTTTTTTCATTCATCATCCCATATACATGCTGTGTTCTCTTTTTTGCTTCATCACAATAAAAGCAATAATCACACGTCATGTTGCATATTCCTGAAACCGGTTTTATCAGCAAACTTATATTTCTCATAGTAACACTTCTCCAAGAGCCATTGGGGACAGGTAATGAGCCACCGGTCCCCATTGGCTACCTTATTCCACAATCGACATAGCAATTTGTTCTGGTGTGATAGGCAATTCTCTGTGCCATACTCCTGTTGCGCGGTAAATCGCATGAGCAATGGCCGGTGCAGGCGTATTGATTACAATCTCGCCTATTGACTTCGCACCAAACGGTCCCGTCGGTTCATAGCTGTGTTCAAATTCTACCTTCAGCTTGCCCATATCAAGACGTGTCGGAATCTTGTACTGCATAAAGGTAGACTCAATTGGACGGCCAGACTTGTCGTAGGTGACATTCTCCATCAAAGTATGACCGATACCCTGCACAATTCCGCCCTCTGCCTGGATTCTTGCCAGTGCCGGATTGATCGGAATACCACAGTCCACAACAGCCATAAAGTCAAGCACCTTAACCTCACCTGTCAGCTTATCGAGTTCTATCTCTGCCATTCCAACCATATACGGCGGCGGTGATACAGGTGAAAAATGAGACGCTGTTGCCTCTGCATTGCTGTTGCTTGCCAGCTGTGTCTTATAGGCAATCTCTGACAATGATACTGTCTGTCCAGTTGAAATACAGCGCACACGGCTGCTCTCAAATGCAACATCTTCCTTCTCGCAGTTCATCATCTGTGCTGCAATCTCGCAGATCTTTTTCTTTAAGTCAGCACATGCCTTTTCTACTGCCTTTCCGGTGATATAAGTAGTTGATGATGCATATGAGCCAGAATCATACGGTGAAGCATCTGTATCTGCTCCAAATACTGCAATATCATCTACGCTGCAGTCCATGCATTCTGCTGCCATCTGTGCAAGAATAGTATCACATCCAGTACCCATATCAGCAGCGCCTATAAGCAAATTGTAGCCACCGTCTTCATTTAACTTTAATGTTGCAGAGCCAACGTCTAAGTTTGAAATACAGCTTCCCTGCATTGCCATACCAACACCTGCTGCACGCACTTTGCCGTTGCCCATGTCACGAACAGGATACTTTTCATCCCAGTTAAACATCTTCTTGCAGTGCTCCATACAACGGTCAAGCGCACATGCATTTGCTGTCTCTCCGTAGTAAGCTGGCATAACCATGCCTTCTCTTACCATATTTCTATCACGAAGAATAGTTGGATCCATGCCAAGCTTATCAGCTAACTCATTGACAGCAGATTCTAGCGCAAAGATTCCCTGCGTTGCTCCATAACCACGATATGCACCTGCTGCCTGATGATTTGTATACACAACATCATACGAAAAACGAAATGCTTCAAGTGATCCTGTATAAAGCGGAATTGATTTGTGTCCGGATAGACCAACTGTTGTCGGACCATGCTCACCGTAGGCTCCTGAGTTTGATAAAGTGTAAAGATCTAACACACGAATCTTTCCATCCTTGTTTGCACCAAGGCGCACGCGCACTTCCATCTCATGGCGCGGAGAACCAGCAATCTGTGCTTCTGTTCTTGTGTAATTGATCTTTGCCGGACGGCCTGTCTTCATAGTGACAAAAGCTGGATACACATCACAAACTGCTGTCTGCTTTGCACCAAAACCTCCGCCAATACGAGGCTTCTCCACGCGAATGCGACTCTTTGGAATGCCGAGCGCATTGGAAAGAATACGTCGTGTATGGAATACAATCTGTGTTGAAGATACAACGTGAAGCCTGCCATAACGGTCAAGACTTGTATAGCAGATAAATGGCTCCATCATTGCCTGATTATATGCCTTCATGTGATAAGTATGATCAATGGTGATATCACAGTCTGCCATAATGCCTTCTACATCACCATCAAAGTCACATCCGCTTGCGACAAGATTTCTCTTGTTATCACCTCCGACAGGACACGGCGGAAACCAGTCCTCTTCTGGGTGAACAAGCACAGAATTGTCCTTTGCTGTATGGAAATCAAGAACAGGTTCAAGCACCTCATATTTTACCTTGATTAACTTCATTGCCTTAATGGCTGCCTTCTCATTTTCAGCTGCGATAAGCGCCACCGCATCTCCTGAAAAGCGCACATGACGATCCAAAATTAAGCGGTCATATGGTGATGGCTCAGGAAAGGTCTGACCTGCAATCGCAAAACGATTCTTCGGCACATCTTCCCAAGTATATATATCGACAACACCTGGAACTAACTTTGCTGCCTTTGTATTGATCTCCTGCACAATGGCATTTGCATGAGGAGAGCGAAGAATCTTAACCACAAGTGCATCGCTTGGTGTTACATCATCTGTATAAACAGGCTTTCCGGTAAGCAGCTGCATCGCATCCTTTTTCCGGACAGATTTATTTATTGATTTATATTCTTTCTGCATAAAATAGTCCTTTTCTATTTATATGAGCTTTTAGCTCTACTTTGTCAGTTGCTATTTTTCTCGTCTGCACAAGCTTTGCGGCTGTCAAGAAAGTTACGGATTCCGCGAAGCTGGCCTTCGTAGCCAGAACAGCGGCAAAGATTTCCAGCAAGAAATGCGCGGATTTCATCATCCGTTGGATCTTGATTTTCGCGAAGAAGTGCAATTGTATTCATAACAAAACCTGGATTGCAAAAACCACACTGGTCTGCTCCCTGATCTGCGATAAATCCTACAAATTCTAATGCCTCTTCCTGAAGACCTTCAAGTGTCTTAATCTCATGACCATCTGCCTGCACAGCAAGCTTTGAACATGATAAAATCGGCTTATTATCCATAAATACTGTGCACAGGCCGCAGTTTGATGTGTCACATCCGCGCTTAACGCTAAGGCATCCCTTTTCACGAAGCCAGTCTAACAGCACTGTATCTGCTTCCACATTGCCGATTACATTTTTTCCATTTAATTTAACCTTGATTTCCATTCGTTTCCCTTTCTGTTTTGGGCCGTTTATTTATTGCTGATTGTAAAGCTGTGCCACACAGCGTTCTGTCAATACATGAATCAAATGTGTACGGTAAGTACTGCTGCCGCGCAAATTGCTGTCAGTTGGCACCTGTTCTGCGACATATGAAGCAAATGCAGCGGCAACTTCCTTCGTGACACCATTTGCCATTATGCCATTCTCATCACTAACAAGTTTTGCTCTTTTCGGACGAGCGCCAATTACAGCGCGATACTTTCCTTCCAGTTTTGATACACAACAGGTCAGCACTGGAAAATCGGTGCTCTGGTTTCTAACAGCCATATATGCGATCTGACAGGCACGCTTTTTTACAATCACACGAATCAAAATATCATTATCCATTTTCATTGAAACAAAATCTGCCATTGAAACAATTCCGCCCTTATAAAGCTCCACATAGCTGTCCATAGCCAGAAAAACAGTCAGCACATCTGAAAATCCAAAGCGTCCCCAGATGCTTCCGCCGATTGTCGCCATATTTCTAAACTGAACACCGACAATATCCTTTACTGCATTTTTCACAGCATCATGCGTATATGTATTCAATCCTACATGCTGCTCTAACTCACGAAGCGTCACGCGTGCGCCAATGGAAAATTCCTCATCTGTCTCTTCAATTGTGTCAAGTCCAAGATCACACAAATCAATCGCTGTACTTATAGTACCATTTCCAAGACGCATCCACAGCATACCGCCAAGAATCCTATTCTTTTTGCCTTGATTAAGCTTCCATGCTTCCTCAAGACTCTGCGCCTTAACATATTTTTGTATCGTTACCATCCTCTCATCTCCTTACGTCGTTTTAACAAACTGCCATTATCATTTGTCACAGCATTTTTCATACCTATGCTGTAAGCATCACTTTCATTATACCAATCCAATTTGATTTTGAAAAGCAGTTTTGATATACTTTTAATATTAGTTCCGGCTCGTGAAATCCATTCACCTTCGGGCTTTGCTATAAATATTGGCTTATCCGTGAACTGTACCTAAAAAAATAACCTAACCTAAAAATGGAGAATATACTATGCAGATTACCCCTACTACCCCACATCTTGGCTGTGTCATTATGGCGTCTGGGCTTGGAAAGCGTTTTGGCGGCAACAAGCTGATGGCTGATTTTGATGGGCAGCCCCTGATATGTCGCGCACTTACTGTTACAGATGGTCTTTTTTCACATCGCGTTGTTGTGACACGCCATGCAGATGTTGCTTCGCTGTGCCATGCTCAAAATGTTCATGTTATTTTGCATGATAAGCCCTTTAGAAATGATACCATACGTCTGGGCTTAGACGAGGTTACGCGTAATGGTGATATAAGCGGATGCCTGTTTTGTCCTGGCGATCAGCCGCTTCTTAGCCGCGAAACTATAATTAATCTTATTGATGCTTTTTTAGCTGACAACAAAAAAATTATTCGCCCTGCCTTTCAAAACACTCCTGGTGCCCCTGTTCTTTTTCCAAGCTGGGCATTTTCTGAACTTTTTTCTCTGCCTGAGGGAAGGGGCGGCGGTTTTGTTGCAAAAAAATATCCCGAACGGATACAATTAGTACCCGTTCAGGATGAATATGAACTAAAAGATGTTGATACACAAAAAGATTTGCTTATACTTCTTAATCGCTTCAAATATCAGCTTATGTGATCTTTGCTTACGCTGCTGCATCCTCTTTCTTTTCCTTAGGAAGAAGAATATTTAATACAATAGCAACAAGTGCTGCCGGAACGATTCCTGAACCGCCAAAGATCAGCTGAACTGCCTGTGGTGCCTGATTTAAGATGCTTGCATTTGCACCCATACCATAGCCAACACCAAGAGCAACAGAAACGATAGAAAGATTTCTTGCTGTCAATGGCTCCTTTGTGATCAGCTGAATACCGCTAATTACAATTGAGGAGAACATCATAACTGCTGCACCGCCTAAAACTGACTGCGGCATAATTGAAACGATTGCACCAAGCTTTGGACAGAGTCCGCAAAGAATCAGGAAAATAGCACCTGTTGACAATGCAAAACGGTTTACAATCTTTGTCATGCTTACAAGACCAACGTTCTGTGAGAAGGAGGTATTCGGAAGCACACCAAACAGTGCTGCAAAGGAAGATCCAAGACCATCACACATAACACCGCCTGAAAGCTCTGTATCGGTAGCTTCACGGCCAAGACCACCTTCCATAACGCCAGAGATATCACCAACAGTCTCAACTGCTGTTACGACAAACATAATCAATACTGGGAGGATCGCACGCAGATCAAATACTGGCTTTACCGGCATCAATGTCGGAATTGCAAACCAAGACGCGTCTGCTACCTTCTGCCAATTTAATACCCATGCCTTTGTATACTCAACACCATCTGCTGTAACACCTGTTGTCGGAAGTACAAAACCCATGATAAATGCTGCTACATAACCACAGATAATTCCAAGTAAAATTGCAGAAAAGCTTGCAAAGCCCTTTGTCGCATGCTTGAAAACAAGAATCATTACAAGAACAAACAATGCTAAAAGCAGATTTTCCATGGAACCAAAGTCTTTTGCTGTATTTCCGCCGCCAAAAGAATTGATGCCGACTGAAATCAAGCTAAGACCGATGGACATAACAACTGTACCTGTCACTACGGATGGGAAGAATTTACGAAGTGGCTTTAAGAAGAAACCAAGAACAGTCTCAAACAAACCACCGATTATGGATGCTCCCATAATGGCACCATAGGCAAGAACGCCTCCGCCCATAGTTGCGGCAACTGAGTTAAATACTCCGATAAAACCAGAAGATGTACCCATAATAATCGGAACCTTTCCTCCGACCGGTCCGATAGCGAACAGCTGAACTAAAGTAACAATTCCTGCTACCAGCATTGCATTCTGTAAAAGCTGCAGCTGTAAATCTGCAAACTCACCGCCTGCAATTCCACATGCGCCGGTGATGATCAAAAGCGGCGTTAAGTTTCCCACAAACATAGCCAGCACATGCTGTAAGCCAAGCGGGATTGCCTGCTTCAGCGGCATTTTTCCATCAAGACGGAAAGCTGCCTCTGATAATCTGTATGATGTTTTCACAACAGATACCTCCCTTTTCTTTTTTCAAGAAAAGTATATCATTCACAGGCTAATCTGTAAATTGAGTAATATATAGAAGTTTTCCGTGTAAAAATAGGAATATCTGTCAAAAGGACAAATCTGTCATGCCTTAACCATTGAAATGCTGCAGATCCTTGTCCTTTCCAATGACATACATCTGCATATCTTTTTGTAGTTTTTCATCTGGTGAAAACTGCAAATTCATGTGGTTATTAATGCGAATACCTGCAATGTTCATTCCATATTTATTTCTAAGATCAAGTTCACGAAGAGTCTTTCCTACCCACGCTGATGGAATTGCCATCTCGACCATACTGTAATCATTTGACAGATTAATCCAGTCTGAAAAATCACGTGCCGTAAGATATTTTCCAACTCGCGCACCCATCTCCACTTCTGGAAATACGACTCTTGTGACACCAAGCTTTTTCAAGACCTTTCCATGCACTTCGTTTTTTCCAGTTGCAATAATTTGTGGAATGTTATACTCCTTACATTTCATTGCAATCACAATGCTTGCTTCCATGTTGCTGGCAACAGCAATGACTGCACCATCCATATGCTCCATTCCAAGACCGCTCATGGCATCCTCATCGGCCACATCAACCTGCACTGCATAGCTGACATCATCAGCGATCTGTGCCACGCGGTCTGCATCCTGATCCACTGCCACTACCTCATTTCCAGCTGCTGCAAGTGTTCTCGCTACACTTGTGCCAAAACGATTTAAACCAAATACAATATACTGCTGTTTTTTCATGACTTTCCCTTCTGCTTTTCAAAGCTCGCATTTAAAATAATCTTATCCTACCATGATATGTTCCTCTGGCAGTCTTCTCTTTTCATTTCTTCTCTTTATACTTCCTGCAATCATAAGAGGAATTGTAATAGGTCCAATTCGACCCATATACATCAGCGCAATAATAATAAATTTTCCAGCAATGTGAAGTTTCGGCGTAAGACCTGCTGTCAGACCTACTGTCGCTGTTGCAGAGACCACCTCATATGTAGCCTGCATAATTGTTGCCTCTGGCTCTGCAACCATTAATGCAAGGGTGCCTACTAGTACCAACAATAAACCTCCAATGCAAACTGACAATGCTGTTCGAACAATATTCATTGGAATACAACGCCTGAAGCACTCTGTATCTTCATGACCTGCCAGAATAGAACCACAGCTAAGCAGCACAACAGCTACTGTAACTGTTTTCACACCTCCTGCTGTTCCTACAGGAGAGCCTCCAATATACATCAAAAAACAGCTAAACAGCCTCGAAACCTCTCTAAGCTGATCCTGCGGCACAGTAAAAAATCCTGCAGTTCTTGTTGTCACTGACTGGAAGAATGATGCCATCAGCTTTTGGAAAAAGCCCATAGATCCTAATGTATTTGGATTATTATATTCTACAATGAAGAAAAATAAAGTTCCGCCCAATAACAAACTGATTGTCATTAAAAGCACTAACTTTGTATGAAGAGATAGCTTTCTCAGACCCTGTCTGATTCCTGTCTCCTTCTTAGCTGCCTTTTTTATAAAAGCAACCAATTCCCTCCATACCATAAAGCCAATTCCCCCTGCTATAATTAAAAAAGCTGTAACTGTATTTATCAGTACATCATTTGCATACATCGCAAAACTAGAATCGCCTAGTAAATCTACTCCTGCATTACAAAAGGCTGATATTGAGTGAAACACTGCATACCATATGCCTCGAAGCAGTCCAAACTGTGGAATAAAGCGGCATGCATATCCTAACGCACCAATGCCTTCTACCACAAGTGATCCCTTTACGACATACTGCAGTATTCCGACAAGACCACGCATACTGTCGCGGTTAAAATAATTTTGCAGCATCACGCGTTCCTGAATGGTGAGTTTGACTTTCATAAGAACAAGCACATACGTCACACAGACAATAACGCCCCAGCCTCCGACTTGAATTAAAAACAGCATGACCAACTTTCCCAGAAATGTAAACTGAAATGCCGGGACAACAGTTACTAGTCCTGTCACACAGACACAGGTACATGATGTAAACAGTGCATCTGGAAAATTGAGCCACTTTCCATTGGCATTGCATATCGGCAGCATTAAAATGCATGCACCTACAAGTATCAGCGCCAGAAAGCCAAATACCATAACCTGTGTAAATGACCATTTCTTTATACTTTTCATGTCTTCCTCTACTTTCTTTATGTATTTTCCCTCATTATAGCGATTTAGGTGTTGATATGCAACTGGAAAATATTACGATGATATGACACGTAAATTTCGCAAGGGCGCATAAGCGCCCTGATTAAGTTACAAAAACTCCTTCATCCTTCCCATAAAATCTTCTTCAGTGTGTATCAAACCTTCTGCAATCTGTCTGGCTTCCCGGCTTGCATCCCTACACTCATTCTGACACTTTGCAATGCTTTGAATCCCCATGTTGCATCCATTCATCATCAGTTTTGCTATCTGATGACAATCTCCCTTCATCATAAGCCGCATCTCTGTTGTAATCCATGAAGATGCAGATGCCACAGGACTTGGATCCTTCTCTGATACACCCGCCTCCATTAAAAGACGCGATGTTTCCTTCTCTACTCGCTCATGCTCTCTGCGATAATCCTCTACAGCTTGCTCTAGCTCACTGTCCTCAAGATAATCTTCTACCTGTTTCATACTTTGAAGCGCCATCTTGCAGCCTACATTACACTCCTTTAAAAGCTTTTTTGTCTGATCATCCATCAGTTTGTTTTCCTCCTGTAAATAACGGATAGTTTCAAAAAGCTTAGCTAAAAAGCTTCTCTCTTCCACAGTATCTATCAAGAAACAAGATTTTATACACAATCCCTAAGATACAAAAATCCCCCGAAACGATGTTTATACACCATTTCGAGGGGAAAATTTTTACTATTATTTTTCGTAAAATTCACGAGTAGGATCTCATTACTTACCGGGTTGAATTATTACTTATCTCTGTACACGAGCTCCAGCTCCGCCCATGATAGCCTCTACTTCCTTCTTGCTTGCCATAGTGGTATCACCAGGAGTTGTCATAGCCAGTGCGCCGTGAGCTGCACCATAGTTAACAGCCATCTCAGCGTTCTCAGTAGTCATTAAACCGTAGATCAGACCAGATGCGAAGGAATCGCCGCCGCCCACACGGTCCATGATCTCCAGACCGTTGTAATCCTTAGCCTTGTAGATCTCACCATCTGCCCAGCAAATTGCGCTCCAATCGTTAACAGTTGCAGTCTTAACCTGACGAAGAGTTGTAGCTACAGCCTTGAAGTTAGGGTAAGTCTTAGCAGCCTCATTGATCATCTTCTTGTATCCGTCAAGATTCAGAGTCTTTAAGTTTGCATCGTTTCCTTCGATCTCGAAGCCAAGGCAAGCGGTGAAGTCTTCCTCGTTACCGATCATAACGTCAACGTACTTAGCGATCTCCTTGTTTACTTCCTGAGCCTTAGCCTGTCCGCCAATAGCGCTCCACATAGATGGACGATAGTTTAAGTCGTAGGATACGATAGTTCCATACTTCTTAGCGGTCTTGATTGCAGCTAAAACAGTCTCGCAAGACTGCTCAGACAGTGCAGCGTAGATACCGCCGGTATGCAGCCAACGAACACCTAATGTTCCGAAGATGTACTCAAAATCGAAATCATCTGGAGTAGCCTTAGAAATAGCAGTGTTTGCACGGTCAGAGCAACCTACAGCACCACGGATTCCAAATCCTCTCTCAGTGAAGTTTAAACCGTTACGGCAGATACGACCAATACCGTCAGTCTTCATCCACTTGATAAGGGAAGTATCAACACCACCCTGGCAGATGAAATCTTCCATCAGCATACCAACTTCGTTATCAGCAAATGCAGTGATAACAGCGGTATTCATCTTGAAGCACTTTCTTAAACCACGGATAACATTGTACTCTCCGCCGCCTTCCCATGCGCGGAAGGATCTTGCAGTACGGATTCTGCCCTCGCCCGGATCAAGACGAAGCATAACCTCGCCCAGAGATACTGCATCAAATTTGCACTCACTTGCTGGTCTTAAATTTAAATTCATTTTTTTTCTAAACCATACCTTTCTTTTTTCCTCATGCAAGCATGATCAGCTTGCGACTTTTCGACCCTAGCATTACACTTATCCGCGGATTTCCTTAACCTTTGCAACTGCTTCCTTGGTCATAGCAGTGATCTTATCGAACTCACCAGCCTTGATCATGTCGCCCTTTACCATCCAGCTTCCGCCACAGCAAAGAATCTTATCACAGCTTAAGTAGTCTGCCAGGTTCTTTGTATTGATTCCACCAGTCGGCATGAACTTAACCATGGTGTACGGAGCTGCCATAGCCTTGATCATAGCGATTCCGCCAGCCTGCTCTGCCGGGAAGAACTTAACAACCTTCAGTCCGCGCTTAACAGCCTGTGCAACCTCTGATGGAGTGATGCAGCCTGGAAGTACCGGAATGTTGTTCTCTAAACAGTAGTCAACGATCTCTGGATCAAATCCTGGGCTAACGATGAACTTAGCACCTGCCTTAACAGCACGGTTTACCTGATCGATTGTCAGAACGGTACCTGCACCAACTAACATCTCCGGATAAGCCTCGCTCATAAGACGAATGGACTCCTCTGCTGCATCAGTACGGAATGTAACCTCTGCACAAGCAAGACCACCCTCTACTAAAGCCTTTGCTAACGGCAGTGCATCCTTTGCATCGTTCAGTACTACAACCGGAACAACGCCATACTCTTTAAACTGCTCATTAATTGTCATTTTTTTATTCCTCCTTTTGCCCAGCCCCTAAAAAAGGGCACACTATGGGCGTGTTTACAGTACATCGTTCTACGTGATGTTACATATCTTTATACTACCATTTTTTTGCGTATTCGCCAATAGGAGACATGTATTTCTGTGTTTTGACTAATTTGCATAAGCAAACATCCATTATTTTTGTTGATATTTATTTTTTTATCACAGTCTTTTTTCAAAGTTGCCTGACATGACAGAAACACCTTCGTCAGCAATTACGAACGCTTTCGGGTCAATACTGTGAATAATTTCAACAAACTCTGCTGTCTCAAATTTATTGATACAGCAAATCATGATTTTTGTCTCTTCTTTTGTGTAGGCACCTACACCAGTCCACTCTGTCACACCGCGTCCTGTCTGCTTTAAAATCTTCTGATCAATTCCTTCCTGCTTTGTAAAAATCATCAGTCGAACAGTGATATTTTGATAATGGACCCTATCCATCATAAGTGTAAAAAATACCATATAAATAAGAGAATAGATAACAATCTCAATATCAAACATCAAAAGAAGACTCGCATATACTACCACATTGACATACAATGAAATCTTTCCAACAGATGCATTCTTGAACTTTCTAGCTGCCCACATGCCGATGACATCTACACCGCCGCCGCTGCCGCCAGCTACAAGCAGCAGACCGACACCAAAACCAGTGATAATACCCGCAATCAAAACTGAGGCAACAACAGAATCAACGATTGGCGTTGCCGGAATCGGAATGATGCTTGCAAATATACTGATCGCTACTGAGCCTATCAGTGTCTTAACAAGAAAGCCTTTTCCAATTCCTTTCCATGCCAAAACAAGAAGCGGAATATTAATCAAAAAGTAAACGATACCATACACATTTTTGTCGCCAAAATCTATGATCTTTCCAAGCAAATATGTAAGAACCTGTGCAATTCCGACACCTCCGCCGCTGTAAAGACCATACGGAATCAAAAAATAGTTCATACCAAATGTGTATAAAAATGAACCTGCGATAATAACGGCGAGCTTTGCCCATCTTGACTTAATCTTTTCCATGATAATCTCCCCGATTATATTTTTAAAGTGCTTTCTTTATCGCTGCCATCAGTTCGTCATATGTCTCAAATGCCAAAAGGTCTGGATTTTCATTTTTGATTGCATCAGTACTTCGAAATAAAAATCCCGCCTTGCTCGCACGAATCATCCCAAGATCATTATAGCTGTCACCGCTTGCGATTGTCTCAAAACCAATAGACTGCAGTGCCTTTACTGTTGTCAGCTTAGACTGCTCAATTCTCATCTTAAAACCTGTAATTTCTCCATCCTCTGCGACCTCAAGCGTGTTGCAAAAGATTGTTGGCCACCCAAGCTTTTTCATAAGCGGTGCTGCAAACTGTGTAAACGTATCACTGATAATGATTACCTGTGTCATGCTTCTTAACTCATCAAGAAATTCCTTAGCACCAGGCATTGGATCGATCTGTGCTATAGTCTGCTGAATCTCCTTTAAGCCAAGACCATGTTCCTTTAAGATGCCCAGTCTCCACTTCATCAGCTTATCATAATCCGGCTCATCCCTTGTTGTTCTTTTCAGTTCTGGGATGTTGCTTGCCTTAGCAAATGCAATCCAGATCTCAGGTACCAATACACCTTCTAAATCCAAACATACAATATTCATTGTGTTCTCCTGCCTTTCTCAATTTATTTATTTGCTACTCCTCTACCTCAATGTCAAGTCCAAGCTCCTTCGGCAGAAAACGCGGACATACATTGTCTGTTGTAATGATAACAGATGCAGCAAGACGTGTACCGATTTCAACTGCTTCCTTTAATTCTTTACCATATGTCATGCCAATGGCAACACCTGCAAAGAAGGCATCTCCTGCTCCTGTTGTATCGCGCACTACTACCTTGCGCGCCGGATAAATACCTTTATTTCCCTTACGGTCTGCATACACGGCGCCTTCACCGCCCATCGTAACAACAATTGATGGAATCTGAGCGCTCACAACATTTGCTGAAATAATCTCGCAAAGTTCCTGCGGTGTCTTTCCCTCATAGTCCTCTGCAAAGAAAATGCCTGCCTCAATCTGATTGCATACAAAGCAGTCAAAATGCTTTAAGTAATCACGTCGTTCCACGGCAATGCTCATATTTGTGACAACACCATACACCCTCTTATTATACTTTTGTGCAAGCTGGAATGTCTTTTTTATGATTTCCTTATCAATGTCCATTTCCAGTACGATGGAATCTGCCTTAGAGATGATCTCATCTCCCTTTTCCTCAAGAGTATACAAAATCGGATACAAGTTTGGTCTTTGTGAGATAGACCCTGCCAAATCACCCTTGTTGTCAAATACAGCTAGCCATGTTCCCATTCCACCCGGAACACTCTTCACATAGCTTGTATCTACCTTATGTCTTTTTAATTTGCGTACAACATCTTCGCCAAGCGCAGATGTATCTACGATGCTTACATATGTAGGCCTAAGCTCAACATTTGCAATGTCCTCCACGACATTTCGCGTTACGCCTCCGTGTATGTATTCAATCCGTCCCGCATTGCGGCCCTCCGGCACATATATATCCTCAGGAAAGCCTTTGATATCCACAAATACGGCGCCGATTACTACAATTCCCATGGTTTGTCCCCCAGTATATTACAATCTTGGAGCCATCGGCAGCTGCCGGTGACTCCTACCCTTTATTGTACAAAACATTCCACAAAAAGCAAGCATCATTTTAGTTTTGTCCATTGCTTTTTTTACATAATATAGTAGAATATAACTATCTCAAAAACTTGACGAGAATAAAAAGGAAGGTTGGTATTACATATGAAATTTTTTGAAGTAAAAGATGGTGCGCTTTTCTTTAAGCGCCGCCAGGAAATTATGGAAATTTGTCCATGGGGTGCCGGACTTCGTGTTCGCGCTACACAAAATCGAAGCTTTTCTGATAAGGATTGGGCACTCGATGTTCCTGCAAAGGCAGACGGAAAAATTGAGCTTTTTGACGATCATGCAATCGTGAGAAATGGCAGTATCTACGCTGTTGTTACAGACTTTGGACGTATCAGTTTCTATAATGAAAAGGATGAACTTTTACTAAAGGAATATTATCGCAGCTGGGATTATGGAACAAAGGATTGGAAGGATCTTGATACAATCATTATGCAGCGTGCTGCTGCAAGAACCTACCATGCTGTTGGAGGCGACAACTATGCATTAAGTGTACGTTTTGAGGCAGATGATAACGAAAAACTCTTTGGCATGGGCCAATATCAGCAGCCACAGTTTGATTTAAAGGGCTGTACACTTGAGCTTGCTCAGAAAAATACTCAGGCAAGCGTTCCTTATCTTGTATCTAGCAAGGGCTATGGTCTTTTGTGGAATAATCCTGCAATTGGACGCGCAACGCTTGGTGCTAACGTAACAGAGTTTACTGCTGAATCTACACGCCAGATTGATTACTGGATTAATGCAGCCGATACACCTGCAGCACTTGTAGAGCAATACACAGAGCTTACCGGACGTGTCCCGATGATGCCAAAATGGGCTATGGGCTTTTGGCAGTGTAAGCTTCGCTATCAGACACAAGATGAAGTATTAACTATTGCGCGCAAATATAAGGAATTAAATATTCCGCTGTCTGTTATTGTTATCGACTTCTTCCACTGGACACAGCAGGGCGACTGGCGCTTTGACCCGGAATATTTCCCAGATCCAAAGGCAATGATCGATGAACTTCATGAGATGGGTGTTCGCGTAATGATTTCCATCTGGCCGACTGTTGACCGTACAAGCGTTAACTATGAGGAAATGAGTGAGCGTGATCTTTTAATCCGTACAGACCGCGGCTTAAATGTTACAATGGAATGCTGGGGAATGCAGTGCTTCATTGACCCTACAAATCCTGAAACACGTGAATTTGTATGGCAAAAGGCAATGGAAAATTACCGCTCACACGGTGTTGATCTGTTCTGGTTAGATGAAGCAGAGCCAGAGTACACTGTTCAAGACTTTGATCTTTACCGCTACTATGATGGTCCGGCATTAGAGTGTGCAAATGAGTATCCAGCTCGCTATTCTCAGACCTTCTTTGACGGTATGAAGAAGGAAGGAATTGAAAATCCTCTGAATCTTGTTCGCTGTGCATGGGCTGGTTCCCAACGCTATGGTGCACTTGTCTGGTCCGGTGACGTTCCTTCTACATTTACTTATCTTCGCTATCAGCTGACAGCTGGCCTAAACATGGGTCTTGCCGGAATTGCATGGTGGACAGCAGATATCGGCGGCTTCCATGGCGGAAATGTACATGATCCAGCCTTCCATGAGCTTTTGATGCGCTGGTTCCAGTTTGGTGCTTTCTGCCCTGTTATGCGTCTGCACGGCGACCGTGACCCTCACTACAAGCCACTTGGCACAACAGGCGGCGGTAAGGTTGCTTCTGGTGCCGACAATGAAATCTGGAGCTACACACCTGAGATTCAGGATATGATGAGTTACTATATCCTGCTTCGTGAATCCATGAAGGGTTATATGACAACTGTTATGGAAGAAGCTCATGAAAAGGGAACACCTGTTATGAAGCCGCTGTTCTACGATTATCCGGCAGACAAAACTTGCTGGGAAATTGCAGACGAATTTCTCTTTGGTCATGATCTTCTTGTTGCTCCAGTTCTTTATGCTGGTGAGCGCACACGTACTTTGTATCTGCCAGAGGGACGCTGGTGTGAATATGAGACAGGTAAGGTTTATGATGGCGGCTGCACAATTACTGTGGATGCTCCGCTTAACCGCGTTCCATTATTCGTAAAAGAAGGCAAGACAGTTTTTGTGAAATGATACCAGGGTCAAAAGCTCCAAAAGCCGTTCGTGCTTGCACTAAAGGCTTTGAGCTTGGGACCCGCAAAAAAATATAAGGATTTAATTTATGAAAAAAGAAGGCTACTATTCTTCTGGACAGTTCGCAGAGATGGCTCATGTCACCCTGCGGACCATCCGCTATTATGACAAGCAGGGTATTTTAAAGCCCTCTTTTGTAAATGAATCTGGTGCACGCTTTTACACTGATGAAGATTTTGCGCGTCTCCAGCAAATTTTATTATTAAAATATCTTGGCTTCTCACTTGATGACATTCGTGAAATGATCGTAGACACAAAAGATCTTCACTACATGCAAAATTCCCTCAACATACAATTAAATCTTGTGCGCGACCGCATTGAGCAAATGCAGCTTGTAGAAAAAGCGATCCTTGAAACATCAGATGCCATAAACAAGCAGCACAGCATTGACTGGAGCCGCATGTTAAATTTGATCCATCTGACTGGCATGGAGGAAAGCTTAAAAAAGCAGTATCAAAATGCCTCGAATATCTCTGCCCGCATCAATCTTCACCGCCTTTATTCTCAAAATAAACAGGGATGGTTTCCATGGATTCTGGAAAACTGCCATCTGGCGCCAGGGATGAATATTTTGGAAACTGGCTGCGGTGACGGCACGCTCTGGTGTGAGGCAAAGAAACAGTTTTCCCAGAATAATTGTCCAGATCACACCAAAGCTCATGATCAGCAGCCAGATCTTCTTAAAACTTGCTCAATTATGCTGACTGATATCTCAGAGGGAATGCTTCGTGATGCAAGACGTGCAATAGGCGATGGCGATGAATTTTCATTTCGTGAATGCTTCTGTGAGGCACTTCCGTTTGCAGATGAATCATTTGACCTTGTTTTGGCAAACCATGTTCTTTTTTACTGCAGTGATGTGACACAGGCGTGCCGCGAGGCCGCTAGAGTATTAAAGCCCGGCGGACGATTCTTATGCAGCACATATGGTGCAGACCACATGAAAGAAATCAGTCGTCTCGTGTCTGACTTTGACTCGCGCATTGTACTGTCGGCAGATTGTCTTTACGAGCGATTCGGGCGCGAAAATGGAGCCGAGATTCTAGCGCCATATTTTAGTGATGTGAAATGGCTCTCCTACGAAGACTCACTTCTCGTTCCAGATGCCGAACCGCTGATTCTCTACATCCTTTCCTGCCACGGCAACCAGAATCAATATTTGCTTGACCACTTTGCAGAATTTCGAAGCTTCGTCAAGAAAAAAACAGATGCTGGATTCTCGGTCACAAAGGATGCTGGAGTGTTTTGCTGCACGAAATAGTTGCCGTTGAGCCACCGGTCTTTGTGCACTTTTCATAAACTTTGATTTTCCCACAAAAAGCGCTTGAAGGTGACGTAACGTCACCTTATATACTATGCGTGTCAAAAAAAAAATGTTTTGACAAGCGACATCATGTATATACGAAATTTGATTTTATTTTTGAACCACTAGGGACAGATAAAAAGCCATCATCCCTGTCCCCATTAGAAAGGAGTTTATTATGACCATTATCGTTACCGGCGGAGCCGGATTTATCGGAAGCAACTTTATTTTCCATATGTTAAATACTTACCCGGATTACCGCATTGTATGTTTAGACTGCCTGACCTACGCTGGAAATCTTTCCACTCTGGCACCGGTTATGGACAACCCGAATTTCCGTTTTGTTAAGGAAAGCATCACCGACCGTGAGGCTGTCTACAAGCTGTTTGAGGAGGAGCACCCAGACATCGTTGTTAACTTCGCAGCTGAGAGTCATGTTGACCGTTCCATCGAGAATCCAGAAGTTTTCTTAAACACCAACATTCTTGGAACTGCTGTTTTAATGGATGCTTGCCGCAAGTATGGTATTAAACGTTATCATCAGGTTTCCACCGATGAGGTTTACGGTGATCTGCCGCTTGACCGCCCAGACCTGTTCTTCACTGAGGAGACTCCAATCCACACAAGCAGCCCGTACAGCTCTTCTAAGGCTGGCGCTGACTTATTAGTTCTTGCTTATCACAGAACCTATGGTCTGCCTGTTACCATCAGCCGCTGCTCAAATAACTACGGTCCATATCACTTCCCGGAGAAGCTGATTCCGCTTATGATCGCTAACGCATTAAACGACAAGCCGCTTCCAGTTTATGGTACTGGTGAGAATGTTCGTGACTGGCTGTATGTTGAGGATCACTGCCGTGCAATCGATCTGATCATCCACAAGGGACGCGTTGGTGAGGTTTACAACGTTGGTGGACACAACGAGATGAAGAACATCGACATCGTTAAGATCATCTGCAAGGAGCTTGGAAAGCCAGAGAGCTTGATCACTTTCGTAGGCGACCGTAAGGGACATGACATGCGTTATGCAATCGACCCGACCAAGATCCACAATGAGTTAGGCTGGCTGCCAGAGACTAAGTTTGCTGACGGTATCAAGAAGACCATTCAGTGGTACTTAGACAATAAGGAGTGGTGGGAGACCATCATCTCTGGTGAGTATCAGAACTACTACGAGAAGATGTACGCAAACCGCTAATGGAGGTCGTTATGAAAGTATTTGTTACTGGAGTTGCCGGTCAGCTCGGACATGATGTAATGAATGAACTGGCTAAGCGCGGCTATGAGGGAATCGGAACTGATATTGCACCAGAGTATTCTGGCGCTGCTGACGGTACTGCTGTTGTTTCTATGCCATATGTTTCTTTAGATATCACTGATGCTGATGCTGTTGATCGTGTTATCTGCGAGATGAAGCCGGATGTTGTCGTTCACTGCGCTGCATGGACAGCTGTTGATCTGGCTGAGGATGAGGACAAAAAGGATAAGGTGCACGCAATCAATGCTGACGGTACTGCAAACATCGCAAAGGCCTGCAAGAAGACTGGCAGCAAGATGGTTTACATCAGCACCGACTATGTATTTGACGGTCAGGGTACTACTCCATGGACACCAGATTGCAAGGATTATAAGCCACTTAATGTTTATGGTCAGTCTAAGCTTGACGGTGAGCTTGCTGTTTCTAGTACTCTTGACAACTACTTTATCGTGCGTATCGCATGGGTATTTGGCAAGAACGGAAAGAACTTTATCAAGACAATGTTAAACGTTGCCAAGACACACAGTACCTTAAAGGTAGTTAATGACCAGATCGGTACACCGACATATACCTTTGATTTGGCAAGACTGCTTGTAGATATGATTGAGACCGACAAATACGGCTACTATCATGTAACAAATGAGGGCGGCTACATCAGCTGGTATGATTTCACAAAGGAAATCTTCCGTCAGGCTACCCTTCTTGGACGCACTGAGTACAGTGAGGATAATGTTACTGTTCTTCCTGTTACTACTGCTGAGTATGGTCTTTCAAAGGCTGCAAGACCGTTTAACAGCCGTCTTGATAAGTCCAAGCTTGTTGAAAATGGATTTACTCCACTTCCGACCTGGCAGGATGCAGTTGCAAGATATTTAAAGGAAATTGAATTTTAAAAATATGGGCTGCTATGTTTTCATAGCAGCCCAATTTGATATTACTTATAATTTCTCACCAGTTCTTTATAAAAATCCACTGCTAAGTGAAGAAAAAATATACACATTTAACTGTAATTTTTCAAATTCTTTTGCAACTGCTTCCAAAAGAGTACGTATATTCAAATGCTAAGGACAGGGTTTTACATGCTTATTCATCATAATAAAATGGTGCGTATAATTACGACTTACTTCACAGTTGAATCGCGCTCCACAATATCAACTCCCATAATCACCTTCTCAATTGGAGCCTTTGGATTTGCAATTCGATATAGAAGACGCTTTGTTACATTCTGCCCCATTAACTTTCTTTTAACATGAACAGTTGTTAAACTCGGTGTCACCATTTTTGCTGGTTCTATATCATCAAATCCTGCAATTGCAACGTCTTCTGGAACCATATATCCGTGTTCCTGCAGTACTTTCATCAATAAAATTGCCAATTCATCATTTGAACAAATCAGCGCATCTGGTTTTTCTGGTATCTCCATAAACTTTGTATATAGATTTTCTTTATTTTGATGAATTACCATATCTTCTATTTCTGTAAGAATTGAATATTTTTGAATATACTCTATACTTTCGTTAATCATACTTAACCCAAAGCAGTTCTGTATTGCTTCCTGATATCCATAAAAACGTTCTCTCGTACTAGGTGAATATGACAGATCTCCCACATACCCTATTTTTCTAAACCCTTTTTTATATAGATAGGACGCCATTTTATAACTACCTAATTTATTATCAGACATTAAGCAATCTACTGTCTCCTCAAGTGAGTTATAATCTGCTAACACAATCGGAACGCCATATTCTTTCAAACGTTGGAGAAATGAATCTCCTATTTTTCCAACCGCAATGATTCCAGCAACTTTTCGACTTTCCACGCAAGTCGGAATATCTTCTGTTTCAAATGAGCTAAAAAAGACATCATACCCCGCCTTCTTTGCTTCCTCTTCTATTCCTAACAAAACTCTTCCATAAAATCTGAAATCTCTAAAAAAACGATTTTTTAAAAGAACACAAATATTTTTATTGGAATAATTTTGCATATACTTTACAGACTGATCCAGATATCCCATTTCCTCTGCTGTATTTAAAATTAAACGCTTTGTTTCTTCTCCCACTCCTGTTTTATCGTTTAAAGCTAACGACACTGCATTTATAGAAAGATTAAGTTTATCTGCAATATCTTTCATGGTTACGCGTTTTCTTGTCATTTATTCACCTGCCTTGTATATATCTTTCTTAATGCTTTTATTATAACATACCACAATGCCCGGGTCAAAATTTTTTGATCCAGGCACTATTTTTTTAAATATCAACATATTCCATTGTCGCAAACAGATCATCTAGCTCAAAATCTGCTCTACAGATTTTATCATCTGCTGCACCATAATATATGATTACCTTGTTATCTTTTACTAAGCAACCACATGTAAAAACAACCTCTCCAAAAAAACCTTTTTTTTCATATTCTTCTTTTGGTTCAAGAATAGGATCTTTTGTCTTTGCCAGTACAATTGATGGATCTTTTTCGTCGAGAAGAAATGCCCCTAAACAATATCGGTCATTTCTATCCGCTGCATGATAGATTTTCACCCAACCTTTTTTTGTTAAAAACGGTACTGCACCGCCTCCAATTCTGCCATCATCCCAACTTTCTGTATCAGACGAAATTCCACAAAAATGTCTTTGCTCCCCCCAATGAATTAAATCTGGTGATTTCGCTATCCACATTTGAGGATTACCAATTCCTCCAGGCACTGGTCTATTAAATGCAACATATTTTCCGTTTATTTTCCGTGGAAAAATCGTTACATCCTTATTTTCCGGTGCAAAAATAATTCCGTGGCGTTCAAACGTACAAAAATCTTTTGTACTTATCAGCGATGTTCCCGCTCCATTCTCTGTAACAGACGTATAATTTATATAGTACGTATCATCAATTTTTGTAATCCGCGGATCTTCCATCCCCCAACTTTCCTCCTCTGCTAATGGGAAAATTGCAGGATGCTCATCTATTTCAAAATGAATTCCATCTTTACTTCTTGCAATTCTCAAATGCGATAGAGATGTCAAATTTAGAATATTAGATTTCTTCTTTCCTCGCTTAGATACATGACGTGTATCTGAAAAATCAAGTTGCGGACATTCTGATTTTCGATACGTAATTACCTGAATTTCGTCTTTACCATCCACTTTTTTCACTACCGGAATACATACCTCATCTTCATTTTTACAAATTACAGATTCTGCTACTCTGCATAGCAGAATAACTTCCCCTTTATACTCTGTTACTCCACAGTTAAATACACCATCAACTTTAAAATCCTGACGACTTGGTTTTACATCTGCTGGAGTAAGTAATGGATTATTGACACAACGTTCTATCTTCATATGTTACCTCACTTAACTGAATTTTATTTCAGCATAAAGCTGATTCCTTCCTTAAAATACTTTGAAAAACAAAGAAACAGAACTATAATTGGCAATGTTAAAATAACCGATGCTGCATACATTGGACCAGGAAAGGCTCCCATTGGTTTAAATTGCGTAGAAATCAACACATTTAATGTCTGCATTTCTATACTTGGTGAGATTAACATATCCCACATCAATTCACTCCATCGTTGCATAAATATTGACAAAAACACAATTGTTGTTACGGATTTCGTTATAGGGAAAGCAATCGTCGCAATAATTCTCAAATTACCAGCTCCATCAATTCTCGCCGCTTCAAAAACTGCATCTGGAAGCGTTCTAAAATAATTAATATACATAAAAATTGCCCATACCGAAATACTAAGTGGAATGATCATTCCAACATACTTATTAGCCATAGGCTTTGCTATCATATATCTAGGTACAAGTAAAATGATAGCAGGAAAAAACATTTGAAATAACAATGTATTCATAATAAATTTTTTTCCGCCAAATCTAAGCTTAGTAACAGAATATCCAATTCCTAATCCAACTGCTACAGAAATTAATGCCGTTGGGAATGACACAATAAAAGAATTTATTAACGCTCTAACCCACATCATTGAATTAGAGGCTCCACCTTTGCTAATCAAATATTCATAACTGCGCAATGTAAAACCTTGCGGTATCAGCACTTTATCCACCATATCCCATTGAGTAAATGATTGCACAACCATATAGTAGAAAGGAAACAGTGAAATAATAAGAAGGAGCAACGTTATAACGATTAATATTCTTGTTTTTATCCGTAACTTCCTTTTCATAGTTCTTCCTCCTCTAAAATCCAAAACGTTTATTCAGCTTATCAGTACCGAAATTAATCACTCGTAGAGTTATAAATATCTGAACTGCTGCAGCAATCGCCATTGCAGCACCATAACCTGATTGAAAACGCGTAAATGATGTATTGTAAATTTCAAGCTGCCATGATGTTGTCGAAAGATTAGGGCCGCCTCCTGTAAGCAAAAATGGCTCTGTAAATATTCCAAATGCAAGACCAGTTGCCAACACAATTACTGTCGACAGCGTAGGCATAATCATAGGAAGTGTCACATGAATTAACTTATGGAATCCATGAGATCCATCTAACGCACATGCCTCATTTACATCAGCGCCAATGCTTTCAATTCCAGAGAGAATAAATAATGCATAATAACCAGACATCTTCCATATTACAATTCCCACCATAATAGAAAATGCAAAACGTTGATCTGTCAACCAATTTATATTTAACTGAAAATGATCTCTTAGAAAAACATTCAATACGGAATTATAATTAAATAAATACTTTACAAAAACCGATGTTGCAACACCAGAAGTTAAATAGGGTATAAAAAAAAGAACTGCTACAAAACCTTTTATTTTTTCTGGCAACTGCGATACCAATAATGCAACAATTAAACCACATATGAAGCAAAGGATAACAATTGGAACCAGATAACGATATGAATTAATAAATGCTGCTTTTACCTTGCGATCAGTAAGTAGCTTAGCGAAGTTATCAATTCCAACAAAATTCTTTTGTTTTGACATCAAATTCCATTCCATTGTTGACAGCCAAGCCGCCCATATCAATGGAATTAAAAAAAACACAAGTGAATACACGAGATATGGTGCATTTAGAAGCCACCCAACAACGCCTCTTTTTCTTGCTGCTGGAGTTAATTTTTTCTTCATACCCCAATACCCTCCTTTCTCCATTCTACCCTACTATTTTTTTCATAACCTTCCTAAAAACAGGCCACGTGGCCATTTGTCACGTGACCTTAACAGTTCATTACTTAAGACCTGCTGCTTCCTCCATTGCATCCATTGCATCTTCAATGTAACTCGTCGCATCTGGCGCATTGCATGGCTCTGCTGCTGTTACTTCATTCATGTATGGTGCCATTCCAACTTCTGTAAATGCAGTCCAAATATCAGCATCCTTATCTGTTGCCAATCCCGGAATTGCATATGGTACCCATTCTGCAAGCGCTGCAAGTGCCGGATTTTCTTTCATTGAGTCCGCAAATACTTCGTTATCATTTAAATCTCCTCTTACTGGAAGCATCATTGTTGCATTCAACCAATCTAAATCGGTTTGGGCAGAATTGTCCTTATTATAAACCCACTTTACGAATTCAACAGCACCTTCATGCTGATCCTCAGAAACATTATCTGTTTTGTAGAATGTCAGTCCCTTTGAATCCGCATAATTATAAGGAATATCGCCTTCTTCTTTTACAAGCGATGGTCCATATACATAATCCTCGCCATAGACCTTATTATTTTCCTCATATAATGAAATTTCCCACGGGGCATTAATTGATACAAGAATTGATGGCTGTTCCTCAATCCATATACTAGATAATTCTCCTTGTTGGATTGAATTTCCAAATGTTCCAATTACTTCCATTGCTTCAATTGCACTTTCTTTATCCATTACCAATTCATCATTTTCCAGAATTGGCATTCCCTGTGATAATCCATTATAAATCATCATAAAGTCAAACCAACGATCCCAATACTGGTCTGGTCTAGTTAATGATGGACGATAAAATGTATGTGTTACCCCAATCTCCTCTAGTTCATCCTTCTTCTCTGAAAAAGCGGCAATAACAGCATTAAATTCATCTACTGTTTCAGGGGCTTTTTCAAATCCAAGAACATCAAGAGCTGGTTTATTCCATTGCCATACCATTGGATTCACATAAACAGGCAATACATACTGCTTCTCATCAATTGCCCAGTTTTCCATTGCATCACCCATTGCTCTGGCTTCAATAACATCTTTGAACCAATCTTCTTCAGATAAGTCATACACCACTTCAGATGCTGCTAATGTTGCTGCAAAACCTCTGTTGATATTTTCTGAAACTGCTGGAGCAGTTCCTGTGGCAATCGCATTTTGAATTCCTGCCTCTGATGATGGTGTTTCTGGCATCTGCTGCACCTTCACCTCTACAATTTTTCCATTTACCTCAGTTTTTGTTTCATTAAATGCTTGAGCCTTAGCTTCCCAGTAATCATACTGAACCTGCTGCGGTGCTGTCCAAAAATCAACGGTAATAACATCATCTGCCATCGCTGGTACCGCTGAAAACAATGTTGCAACAGTCATTAAACCTGCCATTGCCAATGCATTTTTCTGTGATCTTTTCATTATAAAATCCTCCTTAAAAATTTTATGTATTTATTTATAATTACCTATACTATTCAAATGGATCATCAATTTCAATTCGATGTCCTTCCGCATCACTTACTCCACAATAAAGCATCGCCTTTTTATTCTTATTTCGTTCCAATCCACCACTAAAAATCACATCAATCAAATCTTTTCTTTTTGCAGCTCCTAATGCAAAATTATCTCTTACTGCGATTAATTTCATAGGTGTATGTTCACCTGTCTGTGGATTCATACAAAATGCAGATGAATAGTAATGCCTATTTCCTGCCTCGTCAAATCTAGCAATATGAGATAGAATTCCAACATTTCCGTTCTTTAATAAAAACAATTGATTACAGCCACCCCATTCTTCCGAAATGAACTGATCATCAAAAATGGTTGCTTCAAGAATTGCTTCTGGTGTCAATCCATTTAAGGAATGTAAAATCGTATAACCTATTTTTCCTCGGCCAGCTTCATAACATTTACCATTTGCAAAAATACTTCCTTGCGGTCTTGTCATGACAAGAATCTGATTTTTTTCTAATTGCAGCAAACGAATATCTTTCATTCGATCTGGTCCCTTTGCAAACAGAGTCAAGCTTCGCAAAGAATTTCCTCGATAAAAGTTCGTTCTGTAGTTTAACATTCCTGGATTTTCAACATCATCAAATACTTCCACACCACCAACAATAAACTCTCCATTCACTTGTGTTACAAATGGATCTTGAAGCGGTAATGGTGGAATTGAGTTATCTACAATCCACTTTTCATTTTCCTCCATAAAGAAAACAACGCGAGACCATTCTTCTGTTCGTTTTTCCACTCTTCCCGCCAAATATCGTTTTCCTTCAAATAGAAATGGTGCAGTAATATTATAAACATCCTCGTTTTCTATTCCATCAAACAATAATTTACTTGAATTATCTCTATTTTTCAAGTTTTTAAATTCAAGTAGCATTTCTTTGCATGTTCGAACATTACTCTTGATTTTATCCATTTCCAACATTTATTTCCTCCTTTTTCTTTTATTTTTTTGTATTATTTCTTTTGATAGTTACACTATATCATTGCATTCACTTGAATAAAAGTGTTTTTTACTTGAATTTCAAAGTTTTTATATAAAATTTAATGCAACACGCAATAGGGACAGGATAAACATTCTCCCTGTCCCTAATATTTCAAACTATTCTCTTATATAACTTATAATCCCTTGCGCATCTTTCTAACCCGTCAATTACACTGCTAAATTCCACGCCATACTTTCTTGCTTTGCTGCAGTCCATCCACAAATTGTGTCTTGCGGGTGCGTCCTTGACGATAAGCCTTTTTCCAAGCATATCAACAAACTTATTTGTCACCTCATATATTGACTGTGTTGTTTCGCTGCCAAAATTATACGCACCGCCTGGAAGCAAAATTACCTTGTCCATATTTTCAGCAACTTCCTTTAAATAAGTAATGCCACGAAATTGCTTTGAGCTGAAAGAAACACTATCTTGTGTATGAATTGCATTTAATATCATCATCAAATAGTTGGATCTTTTTTCATAATAATCATACATCCACTCTGCTCTTAACATGACTGCCGACGGCAGAATATCAAGCACACGTTTTTCCATCTCAAGCTTATGAACGGCGTAGGTATTTCCTGGCTTCACATTTTCTTCTGTATATGGTCCACCATCCTCACAAGCACTATACACCTGATCTGAGCTAAAGCATATCAGCTTTCTATTATTATCTTTACACGCATTCGCAAGATACATAGGAATCTGCACATTTGCAAAGTACGATGCTTCTGGATCTGCCTCGCAAGTACCTATATCAGAAATTGCTGCTGTGTGGACAACAACATCTGCATTGCTTTCTTCAATCATGCGATTCACCATTTCCTGTGTCACGTTCCGAAGAGACGGTGACGCTGCTGTATCCTTGCATAGCTCCATGAGCTTATGCCCAACAAATCCATTTGCCCCTGTAATTAAAATCATTTTCCCCTCCCTGATATTTAAGCTGTAACTGCTAAAAGCAGCGTTCCTGCCGTAATAAGTAAAACACCGACTGCCGATTTCTTTGTCAGTTTTTCGTGAAATACAATCCACGAGAATGCAATCGTTACCAACATACTAAGCTTATCAATCGGCACTACTACACTTGCTGGTCCTTCTTGTAACGCCCGATAATAAAAGAGCCACGACGCTCCAGTTGCCAGCCCTGACAAACAAATAAAGCATAATTCTTTCTTCTCTATCTTATTTATTTCTTTCTGTTTTTGTGTAACAAACACCATGAGCCATGCCATAAGCAGCACTACTGTGGTGCGGATTGCTGTGCCGAGATTAGAATCAATACCTTCAATTCCAATCTTCCCCAAAATAGAAGTCAGACTTGCAAATACTGCTGACAGCACCGCATAGATCAGCCATCCTCCACTCTTTTTTTCAGAATCTGTTTTTATGTCTTTTTTGGTAATCATCATCATGGTTCCTATTCCAATAAGCAGCACAAATATTATTTTTTTCCCAGAAATACCTTCATGAAGGAAAATGAATGCCAGAAGAATAGACAACACGGTACTTGATTTATCAATGGGAACAACCTTGTTGATATCCCCTTTTTGAAGGGCATGAAAATAGCATAACCACGATGCACCTGTAGCTAATCCTGATAAAATCAGAAATAGAAGCGTCCTGCCGTCAATCTGTCTTATTCCTCCCCATGTTCCTGTAATCAATACCATGAGCCATGAAAACAGCAATACAACTACAGTTCGTATTGCTGTTGCCACATTCGAATCTGTCTTTTTAATTCCGCATTTTGCAAGGATCGCTGTTATTCCTGCAAAAAATGAAGATCCTATTGCATAAAATATCCACATTTCCTTAATCCCCCTTCTGCTAAGGTTATTGGAGTTAAAAGCCACTCTTTATTTGCCTCATTATACTGTTTTTCACCACGCATGTCCACCAGTTTTTGTAAAGCTTTTTGTGTTCCAAAAAGCGAAACTGTCTTCGGCAGAGAAAAAGTCTCCTTATCTGAATTTTTCTTGCTTGACATTTTGATTATACTTCATAGTCAAACATATAAAAATTCAAAATAAGGAAACTATTGATTCTGGTTACGACTTAAAACCTATTTATCGCATTCACTGCCAGTATATATCTTTCTACTTTTTCACTATCTGGTGTTTTTCACTAATATCGCCATCAATTCATTCACGTCGATTGGCTTTGCTATATGACCATTCATCCCAGATGCAATAGCCTCTCTCTTATCTTCTCCAAAGGCACTTGCTGTCATTGCAATGATAGGTATACATGCCTTATCTTTATCTGGCAGATGTCTAATTTCTTGTGTTGCTTTATAGCCATCCATTTTAGGCATCTGAATATCCATTGAATGTATAGTCACAAAAGCCAAAGAGACAGTAAAATTGCCATTGTACCTGTCCCGCTGGTTCACCAAACTGCAAAAAGGCAGCCTGATAGCACAACGGCTTCTTAAAAATTCATATTGATTCTTCTGTCCGTCATGCTATAATCGGTATATACCTAAAACAGAGGAGGATGTACCCATGCCAAGACCGCCACGATGCCGTCGTATTTGTGACGCACCACAAGTCGATACCTTCTGCCCCAACGGATGTGGCGATAGTGAGCCGATCCTGCTGACGCTTGACGAGTACGAAGTCATTCGGTTAGTTGACTTGGAGCAGCAAACCCATGAGCAGTGTGCTGTGCAGATGGATATTTCCCGTTCTACCGTGCAGGAGATTTACGAAAGCGCACGGCGCAAGATCGCAGCGTGTCTTGTCCACGGGAAACCGCTGCACATCACCGGGGGAAACTACCGCATCTGCGGAGGACAGGAGGCAGCTCACTGCGGCCGTTGCTGCCGGATGCAGAGAGCCAACATGGAAAAATCAGGCAAAACTTGCAAAGGAGATTCTATTATGAAAATTGCAGTTGCCTATGAAAACGGTCAAATCTTTCAGCACTTCGGTCACACCGAGCAGTTCAAGCTTTATGAAGCTGTGGACGGCAAAATCACTCATGCGAAAGTCGTTGACACCAACGGCAATGGTCACGGCGCACTGGCAGGCTTCCTAATGCAGCACGGTGTGGACACTTTGGTTTGCGGAGGCATCGGCGGCGGTGCGCAGGCAGCACTCGCCGAAGCGGGCATCAAGCTCTACGGCGGTGTCAGCGGGGACGCTGACGCGGCGGTGAGCGCATTGCTCAACGGAAGTTTGGGCTACGATCCCAATGTTCACTGTGACCACCATGACCATGAGCACGGCGAGGCTGGTCACTCCTGCGGTGACCACGGCTGCGGCAAGCATAGCTGCCATTGATATGGAACGCACACTGACACAACTTCCGTTCTGGTCA